>JACCDM010026570.1_pt1 | contig 277463 bp, 231 predicted proteins | sample 7445851 | NCBI WGS metagenome assembly JACCDM01 (sample SAMN15323438, study PRJNA562643) | freshwater metagenome | isolation source: river surface water | place: USA:Blue River Watershed | collected 2017-08-16
ACAAAAAACTTGCTTGAGTTGATGGGGCGACAAAAATGAAATTACTGAAATCGGGAGTGAATAAAATGCTTGTCGTTGATACCGCTACCCAAAAACAAAACCGGCAGACAACAACCGGACACAACACTATAATCGACGCGTGGACAAGCGGTGGACATCGCCCCAAACGTGTAAAATGATAAACTGAAATGAGAGACTTGAATTTGGCAGTAATGGATCAAGCAAGTACGACAAAAAGTGCTGGTAACATGTCCTATGCCTCATGCCGAGAACTTGCTTCGGGAAAACAAAAATTAGTATATTTACATTGGTGGCTTCGAGCTACGATTTTGCAAAATCGTCGGCACGAAGCATAGCCCAGGAACGTTAGCACCAATTGTAAAACGCCACCGTAACAGACGAACAAAGACGATAAATGAAGTATAAAAACATACGAGAAGAAGAACTAAAAAACAAGGTCGGTGCGGACTGGTTTAAATCATACGACACGACAGAAATAATAGGTAACATTGACTTCACAGTTTTTCCAAAACAATCAAACATTTTCGGAAGAACACCACTGCTTTGGGCAGAAGCTAAAACTGGCGACTTTGATATACCGACAATGTTTGTTCAACTTATTTTGACAATTGGAAAAGCACGAACTTTTGACAAAACGTTGCCACCAGCATTTTTGGGAGCTTTTGACTTCAAGAAAATTGCGTTCGTTCCTTATATCAACGTTCAAGACATTTTTTACCTAAATGACTTTAATTGGAATGTAACACCAAGTAACCACGACACAAAAGAATTTAAGATAATCAAAGAAAGAATTGAAGCCAATCTCAGACAAAACAGCTATGCTTACGACTACCTAAAAGATGAAAAGGAATTAAAGTATTTCATAGCCAACAATATCGCCAAAGCGACAGAAACAAGTAAAATAAAAATTGACAAGAACAATTTTATTCCAATCTACTTACGTTGGCTTGAAATCGTGAAACCTATTATTGACGTTAAATGGGACGAACTCAAAAAAGCAAGCATTTTAGATAGTGATTTTTACTTGGCTGACTTGTTTGTTGATGACAAAGACACTAATAAAATTGAAGACGATTCAACAATCCGTGAAAGTCTTTTTGTAATATTTCAAAATCAAGGTTACAAAATTGCTAAAGAGAACATCAAGCAAATGTTTGATGCTACAATAAATATCAAAGCAAAAGAAACCTATCAACAGTTTTGGAAACGATATAAACGTCCGCCAGTAAAAGAATTTCAAGAATACATAATTGAACGGAGAGATTTACTTGTTCCTCAAGACATAAGAGAACGAAAAGGTGCATTCTTTACTCCTTTAATTTGGGTTGAACTTTCTCAAAAATACTTAACTGAAGTCTTTGGTGAGAATTGGCAAGAAGAATATTTTATTTGGGACTGTGCCGCAGGCACAGGCAATCTTCTTGCTGGCTTGACAAACAAATACAACATTTGGGCAAGCACTTTAGACCAAGCAGACGTGAAAGTAATGCACGAACGGATTCAACACGGAGCAAATCTTTTAGAAAACCACGTCTTTCAATTCGACTTTTTGAATGATGATTTTTCTAAATTACCGCAAAGTTTACAAGATGTCATTAAAGACGAAAGCAAACGAAAGAAACTTATAGTTTACATTAATCCTCCCTATGCCGAAGCTGCACAATATGGTAATAGTAAAGACGGTGTAAGTGCGACTAAAACCTATTTAGAATTTAAGGAAACAATAAGTTTTGCGGTAAATGAATTGTTTTCGCAATTCTTTGCTCGTATTTATAAAGAAATTCCGAATTGTAAACTTGCAGCTTTCAGTAAACTAAAATACATCACAGCCTCCAACTTTGAAAAATTTAGAAGCTACTTTAAAGCAGAATATTTAAACGGATTTGTTTGTCGTGCAAATACCTTTGATAACGTAAAAGGGAATTTTCCAATTAGCTTTCTGATTTGGAATTTGGAAAACAAAATTCAAATTGAAGAAATTTTATGTGATGTAATTGATAATGAAGGAAACATTGAAGGGCAAAAGAAATTCATTTCTGTAAAAAAAGGACAAGTAATAAACGATTGGCTTAGAAATTACTATGACAAGCAAAACATAATCGGATATTTAAGGTTTGTCGGTCCTGATTTTCAAGCAAATTCGGGTGTTTATATAACAAGTGAACCCAAACAAAGTGACATCAAAGAATCCAGAATACAAACGATAACACAAGACAATTTAATTGAAATGTCAATTTACATTGCAGTTCGTTTTTGTATTGATTTTTCTTGGCTCAACGACAGAGACCAATTTTTATTCCCAAATTCAAATTGGCAAAAGGACAAAGAATTTCATAATGACTGTTTGGCGTTTACTCTATTTAACGGACAGAACAGAATTACTTCTTTAAATAAAAACTCTTGGATTCCATTTACAGAGCAAGAAGTAAATGCAAAAGAAAAGTTTGCAAGCAATTTTATGACTGACTTTATTAAAGGTAAAATTAATAACAATAAACAGGCTGACGGATTGTTTGACACAGAACACAAAATTTACTCTAGCGAACCACGAATATTTTCTATTGAAGCAACTGCTGTTTTTAACGCAGGTCGTGAACTTTGGAAATACTATCATCAACAAAAAGACATTAATGTAAATGCAAGTTTGTATGAGATTCGAGAATACTTTCAAGGACGGAATGACAAAGGAATTATGAAGTCAAGAAGTAGTGATGAAACATACTCTAAACTTATTGGAGAACTTAGAGAAAAACTCAAAGAGCTTGCGGACAAAATATCTTTGAAGGTTTTTGAATATGAATTTTTGAAACAATGACGAGAAAAGAACAACTGGTGCTAACAGCGGTTTGGCGTAATGGCGGGTTCAGAGCTTCGTATGACAGTTTTGTGGTAGGTTCAAGTGCAGTTCTTCGATTGAACTTTTGTGCTAAAAATCCGCCACTACGCCAAGCCGCAAACCGTTATGTGTCATTGACGACAATACAAAATGGAATTTAACCAAGGAATACCAATATCAAAAAATGAAGTATTAAAATGGAACACTCCAAAAGAAGAGTTGTTTAAGGTTGGTACACCTGTTATTGATGATTCAAAAACATTTGCTCGGTGGAGTGGTGTTAAATTATTTAATGATCAAGTTGTTAACGTTACAGTAAATTTTGAATATGAAAACCCTGACAACAAACTTGAATATGTAAGAATTGAATGCCCTGCAATAGAGGACAAAGAACAAGCTGGTGCTCCTCGTAAAATATATGAAGACTTCACAGCTATTCTGAAGGATTTATATGGAAACCCAACTCATGAAAAAACAGTCATGAATTACCCACAACGTATCTGGGAATTTGCAAATTATGAAATAATATTGGGCATTGCAGAGAGATTTATGGAGTATTCCATTTTTGTAATAAGAATAAAGACACATAACAGCACCTTACCAAAAGCGGGGGTAAAGTGGTGGCAGAAACTTTTCCGCAATTAATTAACTTTAATGCTAGCTTGAAGAATGGAGCTTCGAAATCCCCGCCTTCGGCAAGCTGCAAACCGTTACCAGCAACTGTAAAAATATCGCTTCGAAAATAAAATATACGATATGAAAAGAATTTATCATTTGAACATAGTATTATCTATTTTAACATTAATCTTGACATCAGGAAATAGTTTCTCACAATTAAATTCTGGAGTTTATAATCAATCATTTAACATTGTATCAGACAAATTTGAAAATAAAATTAAAGGCTACTATTATGAAGAGAATGGTTACGATGAAGCTACTAAAAATCCTAGATTTTCATGTGGTTTTTATTTTATAACTACAGAATCGTCAAATAATGAATATAAAATCAAAACATTTTGGCCAGGAGAAAATTTGGGTGACACCATTTTGGGACAAATTATTATCCTTGACTCTAATAATTTCATGATAAAACTGGAAACTGAACATGGTGGTTGTTGGAATGTAAATCATTTTGCAGATTCATTAAGAAAATACGAATTGGATCAAGTGAAAAACTGGATTGACATAAAATATGTGACAAAGGAAAAAATTAATTTTTATGAGACTCCTGATGAAAATAAAAGAAGAAAAGCATTCTTATTAAAAAAAGATATTGTTTACGTTGAAAAAAAAGAAGGTAACTGGTTGTATTGCATTTATTATGGTGAGAAATCTAACACTAAAGGTTGGTTAAAAGTTGATGACCTGAATAAATGAAGTATGCTATTCCCGAAAACAGCAGCTGGTAACAGGTGTTAGGCAACAACGGGCCGACATGCACTGTACCTGTTAGCCCGCTGTCGCCTAGCACCAAACCGTTAGGTGCAATAACTCAACCCGAATGGAAAACACTTTTAAAACAGGACGCGACATCAACACACACCAATGCTGTATAAGTCCAAAATGAAGTAATCTGCAAGATTTCTGAAATTTTAAAGTCTGTTACGGAAATACCGTGCAAATCATCGCGGAGCGTGTTTGTGACGTAGAGACGTCTACAGACTTTAGATTGAAGTTAGTGAAAATTTTTGATAATGTCAAGTATCGTAAAAATTGAGCAGAACTTCAATAGGACTTAACAAGGAACTATGGTGTGTGTTGATTTACGTCCCAATTCGTTCAAACAACGCCTACAAGATGTAAACGCAATATGAACGAATTGAATTTAAAAGTGTTTGATTTAATAAAGCGGATTTCATCCTTGTCGGTTTTCGTTACTACGATTTTTTTAGATCCTTTAAAAAAGACATCGTAAAAAAATCTGCACCTAACAGCCGTCTGGCACCAGCCCAAAAAACGTTTTGTTTTTCTGCTTAGGTTTAACTTTGAAGTCAACGTTTATTTTAAAGTTTAAAATTTTTAGTAGTTTTGGGCCGAGCGCCAGGCGGCGGAACGTTATGTGCAAACCTGTGACCGACAAGAATATGAAGAAGCTAGTTAAACCTTTGACCTTTTTTGTAGTCAAATCATAAAACGAAAAAATAAATTATGACAAATAAATTTTCTCTACTAGCAACTTGCATTTTATTAAGTGTAAGTGCGTTCGGACAGACAGTTATAAAAAAGGTGAAACCGAGTGACACTGACCCATTAATTACAACTTTCAATACAGACTCTAACTATGTTTATCTTAACACTTCAGTAGTAGCAAAAAACATTTTAGTAATTCATTTGCCCGGAAGTTTTGGAGAACCCAAAAGAGCAACTCTTTTTGGTACATTAGCAGCCGACTTAGGTTTTCATAGCATTGGACTTATGTATCCAAATGCACCAACTGTTGGTAGCTTTTGCACAAGCTCGTCAGATGCAAACTGTTTTGAAAATGTTAGAAGAGAAATTGTAGAAGGCAATGACTTTTCAGCAAGTATCGCAATCAATGCAAATGAATGTATATTAAATAGAGTGAAAAAATTGATTATTTACCTTGACAATAATTTCCCGGCAGAAAATTGGGGGCAATATTTGGACGCAAATAATAATATTGATTATAGTAAAATTATTTTCTCAGGGCATTCTCAAGGTGGCGGACACGCTGCACTTATTGCAAAGTATTATCCAATAAAACGTGCTATTTGCTTTTCATCACCAAAAGATTGGAGCAATTTCTTTGATAGTCCACCAATTTGGCTTTTAAACGGCACTTGGGTAACTAGTCCAAGCAATATTTATTGTTTTAATCATATACTTGACGAACATACTAGACAACTAGAAATTTGGGATAGCTTAGGTATTGACAATTACGGCTTACCAGTAAACATTGATATGAATTCTACTCCTTATAATAATACGAGACAATTAACAACTTCGTATTCAGTTGTTGTGGGAGATGAACACGCTTGTACAATTCAGGACAATAAAACTCCTAAAGTAGCTGGTGTACCAGTATTTATTCCTGTCTGGACTTATATGCTCACTGAGAATTTAGTAACTGGTTTATCCAACGAATTATTTGACAATAGCTTTAATTTACAAATCAAACCAAATCCTTCCAATGATTTTGTAACTCTTGAACTGACAGAAGAAAACTACTACATAAAAATATTTGACCAAAAAGGAAAATGTGTGATAGAACACAAATCTGCAACTGGCAAAACTCAAATCAATTTATCTGGCTTGGATTCTGGTTTATATTTTATCCGAGTATCGGGTGACAAAAAAATATTTACTGGAAAAGTAATTAAACAGTAATGACTGAAAGAAGGGCAGCACATAACAGCACCTACCCAAAAGGCGGGGTTTCGTGTTTCAAAGACAGTTTTGTGGTTAATCAAACGTTAGTTTTTCAAATCAAGTTTTGTGGTATAAGTCCCGCCCTTCGGGTAGCTGCAAAACGTTATACGCAATGAAACGAATACCCAAAACACTCTACTGAATAGGTAAGAACTATGTTTGAAACAATTAAAATAAAATTATTCATAACACAGCCTGCGGCAAAAGTTTCATCGAAACAAATTGAACGCATAGTCAAATCCCAATATTATGATCAATATTATTCTGTGATGGCTAAATTAGATTCTCTAAACATTGATTCACCACATGTGAAAAACAGAATCAAAGCAGCAATATTAAAATTAGCCAACGGTGAATATGACAAAATCGATAAATACCTCGATTCGGCAAATTTTGATTATCGAGATTTAATTGTTCTTGCAGAATACCCAAGAAACTGGAAACATGGATTTGATGAAATTCCTGATAAAATGCGCAAAAAAGAATATTTAGAAGATTGGAAAGAATACCGCACATGGTTGAACAGTTTTAAATGATGAATGCGTATAACACACGTCTGGCACAAGAGCCAGTTTTTGGGTGCCGTTGAACAATAAATGAAAAACTTTAAATCTTGCATCGCAAATAATATTAACTTTAAAAATCGCCACTTTCTTGCAGCCGCATAACGTAAGTAACCATTAACAACTCCCGCTAAACGCCCCCATCAAGAAATATTTGCTCAATCTAAAATAAATACTTACTTTTAACGTTAGTAACGTAAATCAATATTAATGATAAAGACTTTTGGCGATAAAGAATCCGAAAAAATTTGGAATGGTATTCGGTCGAAAAAATTGCCAAATGAAATTCAGGATGTAGCGCGCAGAAAATTCAGGATGCTTAATAATGTACAAGATGTAAATGACTTAAGAATTCCCCCTGCAAACAGACTGGAAAAATTAAAAGGTGACCTTGAAGATTATTATAGTATTCGAATAAATAATCAATGGAGAATCATCTTTCAATGGCTTAATAATGATTCTTACGATGTTAAAATAGTTGATTACCATTAAAATAGAAGTTATGGAAAAGTTGAGCAATATACATCCTGGTGAAATTCTACTAGAGGAATTCTTAATTCCAATGGAAATTTCTGCTTATCGTCTAGCAAAAGCGACATTTCTACCACAAACACGTATATCTGAAATAATCAAAGGTAACAGACGAATAACTGCTGATACTGCGTTGCGTTTTGCCAAATTTTTCGGAACAAGCGCAAAGTTTTGGTTGGGCTTACAAGATGATTATGATCTTGAGGAGGAGAAAAATCAAAAGGAGAAAGAGTTAAATGACATAAAACCAATGGAAGGGAACGCGGCATAACAGAGGTTCATGCTCCATTCCGGGATCTCGCTCCTAGCTACGATTTTACAAAATCGTCGGCACGAAGCATAGCCCAGAACCGTTATGTACTATGAAAAAAGAGCTTAAATATTTTCAATTTTACTGTACTTGCATTATTGATATGTTCAATACAAGATAAGACCTATTTAAGAAGGGATGCACTTGATACAATTAGAATATATCTTAATGATAGTCTAATTTCAAAATGGACGGAATTTGACAATCCAAAAACTATTGACTTAAAGGTTAATAAAATTGAAGATACGTTAACATTTCTTTGTTCTACAGATGTCGGTTGGATGGATAGTAGCAGTTTAACTTTAACAACAAATTTAGAAGTAAGAAGTACTTTAAATTTAGAACCTTATATTGATTCCAACTCGTTAAAAATGCATTATAAACTACCCGGAAGAAATATTGAACCTGAAGTAAAAAACATACAGGTGTGGAGGAATACTTCTTCTACAAGAAAAAATATAATATTCAACATTAATTTAATAGAATAGTACATAGCAGCACCTATACTCCACCGCTAAATTCATTTTCAACGAATTCAATTATATTTATTGATGCGGCGATAGTATAACTGCAAACCACAACCACCATTGAAAAGAAGCATGCGATCAATTTTAAAGCATTCTTAAATCTTTGCCTACCAGAAGATTGCACAAATCCAAGAACAAAACAACCTCATCCGATTGCTATGCATGCTTTCCATGTAAATAAATGGATGTGTTATCAATAATAAACGTATACATGAAAAGTTCATTTTCAAAAAAAATGATTAGTTTAGGTTAGTGTTTTGTAAAGATAAATACTTGATTATAAATGAAAAAAAGATCCGGAATCATTAAATATTTCATTGCTGCATTCGGTATCCTTTTAGCATTCCTTGTGTTTTTTTACATGAATCTTCAAATTTTAGCCGATAATCAAAGAGATTTCGATAATGAGGTTGAAAAAACGATGATTCTGTTAGATCAACGCATCCTAAAAATAGATCTTGCCCTAAGTTCGATGTCAAACTATTTTTCTACCAATAAAAATCTTGATAAAGAGCATTTCGAAGAATTTACCAGGCCATTTTTACCTGCATTAGATGGAGTAGATGCTTTGGAATTTTTACCGAGAGTTACTCATGAAGCACGTGAAAATGTTGAGCTAAAGTATAAAAATGCATATCCCATCGAATTCGCCATTAAACACAAAAATCAAAAAGGGGAATTGGTTAAGGCTGCCCCACGAAAATTCTATTTTCCTGTATTGTTTATTAATCCATTTGAGGGAAACGAAGCCGCATTTGGTTTTGATGCCTATTCAACGGAAAATAGAAAAAATATCGTAGAAGAAGCTATTCATGCCAACGCAATTAAAATCACTGCGCCTTTAAAATTAGTCCAATCTAAAAAGGGAACCCTAGGTATCTTGGCTCAAAAACCAGTGGTGGATGAAGATACCCTCATCGGATTAGCCGTTTGTGTATACAACATTGATCGATTGGTACGTGGAATGGTCAACGAGCAATTTGACTTGTTCAATCTCAAAATACATGATCAATCTGAGGAAAATCAACCCTTTTTTATTAGTTCACCAAAAGATGAAAAAAAATTATTTGCAAGTGAAGGAGCAATCCGAAAGACTATAAAAGTGTATAATCGCAGTTGGGTATTCATTTTCAATCCCAAAAAAGGATTGCTTTCATTTCCACATTCCTTGGCGAGCTATATGATTCTCCTGTTATCCTTTCTAGCTACCTATCTTTCCTATATTCTGATCAGAAATAATGAAAAACATCGAAAAAATCTAGAAGACAAGGTTAGAAAACGAACCGAAGAATTACACCTTACTTTAAAACAAAAGGATATTTTATTGAAAGAAATTCACCATCGTGTGAAAAATGGCTTACAAATTACAAGCAGTTTAATCCGCTTACAAAAAGACTACATCACCGATGAAAACGCCATTAAATTGCTCAACACGAGTGAAGAACGGATTCACTCTATGGCGCTGGTGCACAAGCTTTTATACCAAAACGACGACCTAGAATACATCCATTTGGATAAATATTTAGATGAATTGGTAAGCTACAACTCAAGTTTAACCAAAATTAAAATAAAAGTTTCTTGTCCAAACATGCTTGTGCATATTGATTTAGCAACCCCTTTATCTTTAATTTTAAATGAATGTATTTCGAATGCCATCAAACATGCTTTTAGCACCTTCCATGAATCCCATTTGATAAAGGTTACCGTTGAAGAAAAAGAAAATCAATTGGTTCAAATCAAGGTTACTGACAATGGCAAGGGTGTTCCCGATGATGATCTGAAAGAATCCAAAGGTTTGGGCCTTGAACTGATAACCCTACTGAGTGAACAAATTGACGCTGAACTCAAAATAGCGGGTAATCAAAAAGGTACAAAAATTACCCTTTTGTTTAAAAATGAGACCAGGTCAAATCTAAAATAAAAAAATAATCCCATCAATGAACACCAAGGCATTTGAATTGTAAATGCGAATGATATATTGTATAGACAAAAAAAAATCGTTTTAGAAAAAACAATTATATTTGATGATTATTACTGAAACGAATATGAAGCACTACTTTTTAGGAGTATTACTCCTTTTGTTGGCGAATACAAAAGCTCAAACTACAGCTGTTCCATTTACTAATACATTTGACAATTGGCCGATTGATACCTTAGGATGGAGTCATTATGCTATTTCAGGTACTGACGATTGGCAAGTTGGGATTCCTAATAATTCGACATATTTTTCAGGTGCCTGCACTTCTCCATACGCTTGGGGTACAAATCTTACAGGAAATTTTGCTGCGAATTCAAATCGCGCACTTGAAACTCCGTTTTTCAACCTAACAAATACAGGACAACACATGGCCTTTTCCTTTCAGCATAAAGTTAATAAGTATAACAGTTTAAACCAATTTAAATTAGAGTATAAAATTGGTGCAAATGGGGTATGGCAATTATTGGATAATACATTATCTAATAAAAAAAACTGGCAAAATTCTTCAGGTTTTAGTACTTATTATGCAACATGGAGAACATCCGCCATTGACCTATTCTTCATTCAAGGACAAGATAGTGTAAAATTTAGATTTCGTTTAAGTTCTCAAAATTCAGATGGTAATGGTTGGTTAATTGATAATTTTTCAATTCAACCAGAATACTATAATGTAACTGCTGTCCCAGGTGATACCATCAAAGGAATTAACTCATTATTTACAAACTTTAACGTTACAAGCAATTACAATTTTAATAATCAATACAGCAATAGTTATTACCTCACTGATCGGTTCTATTTTTCAAATGACAATATTCTAGACGCTGGAGACTATTTCCTAGGAGAAGTAAATCATTGGGTAGGGAGCACAATTAGCAATTGGAATAATACTTTTTCGTTGCCTGTTGGCTTAAATGCTGGATCTTATTATATTTTTTACGAATATGATGTTAATGATTCGATTGTAGAAAATAATGAAAATGATAATGTGAATTTCGCAGTATTAGTTTTAGACAGTATATATACCACAAATTACGTTGAAGATTTTGATACCTCGATCTATGTATGGAATTCAAACTTGAATGTAAATAATTCCCAATGGAAGCGGGGAGATCCAAATAATTGGCATTTGGAAGACCCTAGATCAGGTAATAATGCATGGTTTTCAGGTATTCAAGTAACGAATGAAAACTATCTTGAAAGTCCTTATTTAGACCTATCAAATTCAGTAAACAACTCTATATGTTGGTGGTATAAGACTTCAAGAAATAATTACAATCCTTCTTACTTTTATTTGCAAAAACCAACATTCGGAACCACATCAATTTCTACACCTTATTTTTATAGTCCTAATAGCGTAGCAGGATATAATGTCCCCATTCCAAAGACAAGATATTATGGTTGGGATTGTCATTGTGAGGATTTAACTAATTATGACGGTGAACAAAGCACAAAATTCAGATTTTTAGCTTACGGCAAAATTGAACCTATTAATTTAGATCAAGTGTTAATTGATGATGTTTACATCGGGGAAAAAAAACCTGATGCTGGTATAGGAGGAGAGCAAGATAATCGATTTACAGCATCATCTCTATCTACAGACACTTTAAACTATTTAATGTTTAATTCTGGTTTACAACAATTGCCTACTACAACTACTGAATTTTATTGGTCAAATGATAGTATTCTCGATGGAACAGATATCTATTTAGGTAGTGAAATTGAGCCTGCGATCAATGATACTTCTTTTATGTTGAGAAAGTTTGAATATTCTAAACCTACTACATTGGAAGGGGAATATTTTATCATATACATTTTGGATGCTGGAAACATGGTGAATGAAATGCGAGAATATGATAATATTGGTTATTTCAAAATTTATCAAACCTATCAATCCTCCTTACCTTATTCAAATAACTTTGAAACATCCATTCAAGGTTGGCGTCATAACGCAACATTAGGAGAAGACAATTGGGAATGGGACGTTCCATCCGGAACAATTTTAAATTCAGCTTTTTCTGGACAAAAAGCATTTTGTACAAATGCAAGTGGAAATACATCATTCAAATCAAGAATGCACCTTTATACTCCAGTATTCGACATGACTCAATTAGTTCACCCTGTTTTAGAATTCGATCTTTTTAATGCTTTTACTTCAAGCGGATATAGTTTATGGCCATTTAACATGGGTAATATGATGTACTCTGTAGATGGTGGCAACTCATGGAAAGTACTTAAAACAGAATCCGATTCATATAAAAAATGGTACTCACAAACTACATTTGAATCAATTTCTGGAATAGAACAAACTTCCTATGTAGAATATCCTTATGGTGAAATTTTATACATGAAAAATGCACCTTTTTTCGGTAATTATTATTCATACCAAGGAAGAGATTACGATATCGATGACACTTATCATTATGTAATTGATTTGGAACATCTTAAAAATGAAAAACAAATTCAATTTATGATCGTTTATGCGAACCATGATGCCCCAGTGGAAGGAATGTTACTTGATAATTTCGAAATAAAAGAAGCTTCTATTGACCTTATGGTTCAAAGCCATAAAAAATTAATGGTTTCTTCGTCAGATAAACAATTGAAAACCTTTTTTTATATTAAAAATAATGAGAATTATATATCCGATTCGACATCCATTAGAATTTATGTAAGTGAGGACACACTATTAGATGTAAATGATTTTTTTCTTCATCAAGAAATTGTTCCAAAAATTACACCCTACAAAAAACACTTGATTAATTTGGTGATGAATACACCTTCAAATTATGGACAGTATAATTATTTAATCTACGAACTAGACGAAGGAAATTATTCGATAGAGGTAGATGAATCAAATAATATAGGTTATCTGGATCTTGCAATGGACACAGCAACAAATTATAATTATCCTATACTTTTTGATTTTGAAAGTGAAGAAATTGATGGATGGACATGGTGGCATGATTCAACAGGGTATTATCATGGTCATCGTTTCAGACATAAAACAATTAATCCAGATTATTTAAATTACCCAGAAGATGGTATTTGGTTTTTAGATCCAATTGACTTATTAGGTTATAGCACAATGTATTCAGGATATCCAAGACATCATTTGGAACCCCCATCTTTTGATTTTTCCGAATTGTCCATTATAGAAATGACTTTTGATTACATTTCTGTAGGATCGATGATGAGTGGAAGCAATTCTCAAGGAGGAAATATATCCTATTCAATTGATGGTGGAGAAAATTGGATAATTCTTGATCAATCACAAGACCCTTATGCTGAAAACTGGTACAACCAATCTTCCGTTGCTTCGCTAAATGGAGAGCCCGGATGGGGATATAAACCTAATTGGACGCATGCTAAATATAATCTTTCTTTTCTAGGAGGACAATCAAATGTTCGTTTTAGATTTAATTGGCGCTCCGAATTCCGAACAAGTTCACAAGGTATGCATGGATTTAGACTTGACAACTTTAAAATTGACGGAAAATACAACGACCTTAAAGCCTCCTCTACTCATCCTACAATTTCAATAGACCCAAATACGGAACAATCATTCCCTTTAACTTATGAAATTGAAAATATAGGTTATAGTGATGTGCCAATTTCTAAAACAAATATTTATTGGTCAACCGATACTATTTTGAATGTTGGAGATTCACTTTTGTATACTATTCCAGAAAACATTTTTAATGAAAATTCTACTTTCACAGGTTTACAAACTATTCATTTTCCAACACCAATTCTTCAACAAGACTATTATGTACTTTATTTTACAGATGCAGACTCTACTTTAAATGAATCCAATGAAACAAATAATTTGGGATGGTGGAAAATCAACTTCTTAGATACCAGTCATGTTGATTTAGAATCAATACCGTTAATTTCCCCTGTATTTACAGATATTTTCTCGAACTGGTTTTATTTTGAATTTGATTATTCAAACAACGGGAACTTTATTAGTGATTCAGCATTGGTAACAGTACATTGGTCTGAAGACCAACTACTTGATATTTCGGATATTTTGTTATACAACATACATGAACCTAGATTGGATCCAACAGATTACATTACCCATGCAGGTAATATTTATTTCCCTCATCCTATTCTTCAAACTACCTATTATTTGTTAATCAGTACTGATGTTAACGATCAAAACTTAGAGAGCAATGAAAATAACAATTTCATTTCTGTAGAAGTCAATGTCGATACTACTGGCTTGAAACTCAATGAAAATTCTATTAATGCGAATTTTTCCTTTATCGCGACAAAAGAAAAAATTCTTTTATCTTATCATGGTGATCAGGAAGGTTCAATTTCAATGACTTTAAGAAATTCATTGGGACAATTAATTTGGGAAGAGAATGATTTTATTACCAAAAATAAAAAAGTTGAAATAAGCGATCCTAATTTGAGCGATGGTATATACTTCTTTACCATTCAACAAGATAATACTTGGAAAGTTTTTAAATTTTTGATTCATGAAAGTAATTAATTTTTTGTTTATATTTTTTAGTAGTTTTTCAACATTATCACAATGTGGTGAAACGGAAATTCTTGGCCTCCCGTATAGCGCAACACCTGATATTATTTCCAAAGACAATGATGGTCACTTATTAATTAGTCTCTATGATTCGGGAAATACACGTTTAATAATGATGGATCATTCTCGAAATATTCTTAAACAAAAGTATTTTGCTGGATTCTATCCAAATTCGGATGATGCGAGAATTTACAGCTTGGCTGTAGATAATGAAAATAATATTTATATATGTGGTTCATTCAATACGGGTATTAATTTTGGTTCAGGTTATACTTACAATGTATTGGGTGGTTCAACGTCGATCTTCATCGCAAAATTGAATCATGATTTTCAACCAATTTGGGTTGAAATTTCTGAGGCACCAACTGTGGTTTCATCTTCTGGTTCAAATGATATTGCAAAATCTATTACCGTTGATTCTTTAGGAGGTGTTTATTTTTCAGCAGTAGTAACGGGTAATTTTATTTTTCAAGGACAGGATATGTCTTTACCAAATAATAACATTTCAATGCTCATTTCGAGAATTGATCCTTCAAATGGTCAGATAATTTGGTCCCAATGGCAAAATCCTAATTCTTCATCAGGCCGTTATCCATATCTTGTGGCAAGTCAGCACGGAGGATTTTATGAAGTAATCCATTTCGATGAAATTCTAACAGATAATCAAGGACATGTTTTTACAGAGCAAGGAACCTTTAATTGTTTAATTATTCATTTCGATTCATTAGGTAATCATCTTTGGAATAAAAAGGTAGGGGGTAAGAACAGTTATTCTTCAATTGACATCAATGAAAATGGAGATTTAGTAATGTATGGGACCTTAAATCATTACATAAATGTCGGGACAGATACCGTATATAACCTCTATAAAAAATCCATGTATTTTCTTGAGTTAAACTTGGAAGGTAATGCAGCTAAGTTAAAAAGAATCATTACATCAGAACTATCAAATACCATTCTTACTGGGATTTATTCAATGGATTATTTAGAAAATGGAGAATTTCTTGTTTCTGGAACAACAAAAGAAGAAATAAACTTTAATGGAATTATTCAACCCGCATTAGATTCATTAAATGTAACAAGTTTTATAGCAAAATATGATAGTAACTTTACTCCCATTTGGACTAAAACTTTTGGAATAGGTCGTTATGTTTTAAATCATGGAGTTAAAGAATTGAATGGATGCAGTGCTTATTATTTAGGTAGTTCATGGGATTACTTTTATTATGAAGACATAGATTCACTGTTTAACACATATAACAGAATCCCATTTCTAATTGAGTTCGATTTGAACACGGGTGAAATAGCGGGATCATCAATTCCAAATACGAACGATCCATTTGGACCAAATGGCGTACCTGGTTCTTCAGTTGGGGTTGAAGAATTAACAGGTATTCAGTTCATTTTGTATCCAAATCCTGTCACTGATTTTATAACTATTAAAAGTGAATCACAAACAACTTTTCATTGGCGAATGTTTGATCTATTTGGGAAATTAATTATTTCTGGTGATGCAAACCATCAAACTCAAATAGACATGAGTATTTTACCTATTGGCATGTATCTTATTAGTGTTGATGATGGAACTAATTTGTTCACTAAGAAAGTGGTGAAAAATTAACTTTTTCAATTTCTTAGTCATTATTGCATTTATTTCTGGAACGTTTTAGTTGTATTTATGAAAAGAATCCAAAGGTTTGGGTCTTGAACTGATAACCCGACTGAGTGAACAAATTGACGCTGAACTCAAAATAGCGGGTAATCAAAAAGGTACAAAAATTACCCTTTTGTTTAAAAATATAACGAAATCTAAACTAAATTAAAGGATTAAATGAACAAAGTGTTCCATCAATTGTAATCATACCTAAATGATGAAAATCCTGATCATATTTCTATTGTTGACTTTAAACGCTTTTTCACAACTCCAAGTGATTAAAGATCCTATTTCGTGTACTTATGGGTTGAGGGATCAGTATAAAAAATGGGTGGTTGAACCCAAATATCAGGAAATTACAGAAATGCCATCTGGGTATTTCAAATATAAACATTTAGAAAAGTGGGGAATCCTGAATCGATCCGGAAACATCCTCATACCTGCAAAATTTGATCAGATTGATTTGTTTTATCAAACGCGTTTTTTGGTAAAAAATAACGTAAAGAGTAACGAATTTTCTTACCAAAAAATAGGAATTTTAGATACCTTAAATCATTGGGTGTTAAACCTTGAATACAGTAAAATACAACCCATTGGAAACCAAAGGTTATTGCTTGAGAAAATAAAATCGGTTAATCAACAACTCAAGTACCAATCTTCCATTTCCAATTTTAATGGCGACCTTGAATTTCCTTTCGTAGATGGGGTAATTTTGATGTATCAAAATCGAACGAATATCTATATGGTGGGGGATCAATTCGCTGCAACCTACACGGTATCTGGGAATGTACGATTCATCAATCATTTAGGACAACCGATTTCAGACAGCACCTTCGACAAGGGAGCCATTTGTGGAGACAATTATACGGTGGTGAAAAATCAAAAATACGGTTTATTTGATGGGCATGGAAAGCCTATTGTGTATCCAAAATATCGATTTGAACATAATAGCTATTCTTATGACCCTTCGCTACCCTGCTTGCACACGCACCATCAATTCATTACGGTCGATGAGCAAAATAGAAGAGGTATTCTCAATGGAGATTGGCAAGAAATCATTCCACCGACCTATCAAAAACTTGAAACGATCAATCAACAAGCTATCCCCTTTACCCATGCTAAATATTTAGGTTATCGTGAAGCCACCAAAACTTATGACCTAATCGATCAAAATGGAAAAGTACTTTTTCAAGCAAACTTTCTTAAAACACGTGTTTTTCAAATTCCAAAAACGAATTATTATGACCAACAAAAATATCAAGTCTATTTTTTATTTGGTGTGGAATTCCTTGGAAAAACAAACTGGGGTTTACTCAATGAAAATGGTCAAATCATCGTCCCTGCTGCTTATGAAAATATTGTTCTCACCCAAGATCAAGAAATTTTATTGGTCCAAAAAAGACCTGAAAAAACACCTAAAGTAGAAAAATTGATCTCGAGAAATGCTGCAGAATTCAAGACGATAGAAATGGTTTTTAAAACAAAAATGGACGATATTTACTTATATCAAGAGGATACAAAATACATCACTTTAAGGTATGATGCTACTGAAAACAATTGGCAACATGAAATCTATGGTTACAATGCACCGATGGAATATGGAAACTTTGTCTTAATCAATGGGAATCTTGGTGCTTTTGTATACCATAAAAAAACAAATCAATTTGACCCGGTGAAATATATGGATTTCCAACAAAATGGAAGGGTCATTCTTCAATTCACAGATGGCTTGAATATGCTTCATCCAACAAAGGGTTTGTTATTCAAAAAAAAATCACTTCAAATCAATTCTCAATTTTACTCGGAAAACCGCATATGGTGTCAATCTGAAAAGGGATATTGGCAATTATTTGACACACTCGGAAAATTAAAAATTGATGTAGAATTTGAACACATTGCCATGGAAGGTCAAACCATGATTGTGCAGCAAGCTAAGCTGAAAGGATGTATCAAAAGCAATGGAGATTGGGTCATCAAACCGCAATTTGCTGAATTGTTTTCCTTAACCAACGAAATACTTGTGGGCATTACCAGAAATCGAAAGGTAGGAGTCATTCACCTCTCCCATCCGTCAAAAATAGATACTACGTATGACATTTTCTTTCCCTTATTCATTTCGCCAACGCAACAAGAAATAGGCTATGTTTTAGAAAAAAATGGGCGATCCTTTTGTTTTGATCAATCAGGCAATTTACTTCCAATAAGTTTAAAAAAACAAATCATCAACTATTGGACAAATGCCAATTATTATAATCCTTTTTACATCGTCACAGATGAAAAATACAAGCCTTATTTAACGAAGTATCAAGATCATATTTTCGACTTTTTTTACCCAGATTTTAGATCAGAACTACAAAAGAATCGCTTCAGTGTTTTAAATGGAATCAAAAATCCATACGTTCATTCAACCAAACATTTCCATCTTTTCTTTGCATCCGAAAACACCATAAGTTTGTCAGTTCAAGAAGATCAAAATAGCTACACTGATGATTTCAATTTACCTTTCAAAACAAACGCACCTACAACAAACATCAAAAACTGGATCATCCAAGAAAATGGTATTTTCAAAGAAGTACATTTTCATGAAATTTTCAACACAAATAGTCAAACGTATCAACAGTTAATCATTGATTTAATTCAAGATCAGCCCCATTTACAAATAGATTGCAATAACACCACCTTTTTGTTTGAAGAAGATAAACCTTTTATTTTTCAAGAAAATGGAATAAAAATCATCTTCAATAACGGACAAAATACGCCTTTTGAATTATTGGTTTCAACGAATGAACTAAAAAAACTAAGCTCGACTTCCTGGATTTTACCCTATTTAGAATAAAAAAACAGTATCTTTATTGGGAATGGTCATCCATGATTCACCCAGAAATTGTCACATATAACCAACAACAATCCGCAGAAGATCAACAAATTTGTTTTTCTTTGGCACTTATCATTGACCAGTATCTACCAGAAGCAGAAAATAAAATTTGGCATGCTCACCCAGTTTGGTTTTTGAAAGGAAATCCTATTGTTGGATATAGCAAACAAAAAAAAGGGATTCGTTTGATGTTTTGGAGTGGGGCAGATTTTGAAGAAGAAAAATTAACTGTTATTGGCAAAAAATTTAAAGATGCATCTCTTTTTTACAACCATTCATCTGAAATTATAAAAAAGAGCTACTAAGATGGCTGGAAAAGTCACGCGAAATTCAATGGGATTATCAAAATATCGTTAAGAGAAAAGGAAAATTAGAAAAACTTTATTCCGATGAAAACAACCATAGAACATCATGAACGAATCGCAAAAATGACTTTTGCATCCGTCTATCCTCACTATGTATCCAAAGTAGAGAAAAAAAACAGAAGTATTAGCGAATTACATCAAGTAATTCAATGGTTAACCGGTTTTAATGAAATAAAAATCGCAGAACTCATCACACAAAAAGTAACTTTTGACACCTTTTTCCATCAAGCCAGCTTAAATCCAAATGCACATTTAATCACCGGTTTGATTTGTGGTTATCGCATTGAAGAAATCCAAAATCCCTTAACCCAACAAGTGCGCTACCTGGATAAATTGGTCGATGAATTGGCGAAAGGAAAAAAAATGGAGAAAATATTAAGAAATGAATAAACTACAAACCTATGGCTTACAGTGAATTTCTTGCGGATCGCGTAAGACAACGTCTTTCAAAATTTGATTCCATCGAAAAAAAAATGATGGGTGGACTCATTTTTATGGTAAATGAAAAAATGTGTGTTGGTGTGGATACCGATCGTAAAAGTGGCGATGATCGTTTAATGGTTAGAGTAGGCAAACACAACGCTGAAGACCTTCTAACTAAAAAAGGTTGTCGAACGATGGATTTTACTGGAAAACCGATGAAAGGCTTTTTATTTGTTTACCCGGATGGTCTTGATCGCGAAGAAGACATGGATTTTTGGATCTCAAAAGCTCTTGAATTTAATAAGGAGGCTAAAAAATCAAAGTAGTTTATAACCAATGATTTTTTGAGTTTAGCGATACTTTTCATTATAACGCTTTGTAAATATGATAGAACAAATCAAAAATTATTTTGAGACACAACCGGTTAAAAAAAAATGGGAACTTGAACAATTACATGAATGCATTTTGAAGATCACACCCCATCTTAAATTATGGTTTTTTGATGGAAAAGATCACAACGGTAAAGTAATTTCTAATCCCAATGTCGGTTATGGAATATATACTATAAACTATGCCAATGGTTCAAAACGCGATTTTTATCGGATTGGATTGAGTGCCAATACATCTGGAATTTCAGTTTACATTATGGGTATATCAGATAAAAAATATTTATCCAATTCCTTCCTCCATAAAATTGGGAAGGCAAGTATTTCAAGTTATTGTATCAAATTCAAATCCTTAGAGGATATTCATTTGAATGTTTTATTGCATGCGATTCAAGACGGTCTCAATATTTCTGGAAATAAAGATTCATTTTCTCAAGTATAAAATATTTCGTTAATTTGTATAATAACTTAACTTAACTTGAATGAAAAAGCGATTATTCCTTTTAGGCTTTACACTTTTTTTAGTTCCGCTTTTTGCCCAAGAAGACGATAGTCTTCAAAAAAATCCTACAGTAATCATTGAGGTTTACGATGTCGTTGGAGTTTACGAATCCCATTCGGACGGCAGAGGCAATCCAAGAGAATTTACCATCGAAAAAAAAGGAGAAATCCTCAATTATGATCAAAGTACAGGATTATTAACCTTCAAAACTTTAGACGGAAAAATACATGCCTATAAACCCCATGAATACAAATATTTTGAATACGATAAAGCATTTAAAAAGAAAATTAAAAATCATGTGGTCAAGGAACGTAAAACGAATGGGTTTGTTTTTTCAGCTGGGTTCTCCTCAGGGTATCTCAACATCACCGATCAATTCAAAGCCGATGCAATCTATCTAAATGGCTGGGGATCAAGTGCAAATATACCCCTCAGTATTAAGGTAGGTGTCCAAAAATGTATCACCGAGCAAATGCAATTGGGCATCACTGCAGATTATGCTCTCTTGAATTCAGATCGAAACTACCTGACCATCGGGCCACGGTTTCAATATCTGTACAATGCAAAAAAGAATGCTGCTTTTTATTTTCCAGCTGAGTTAAAATACAGTCTTTATCAAATGAATATGCAGTACACGACCAACGATACCACTTACCTAGATAATTCAAGTTGGGAATTTCCAAGCAGAATGGATGCAGACATTACCTTACATGCGCTAGAATTGAATTTGGGACAAGGGGTTTCCTTCGCCTTGAAAAACAAAAAATCGCTTTCCCTTGAATTAATGTTGATCAAACAATTCATGATGCGTCAAAAAATTGTACTTGAAAAACCGCAAAGTCCAAACACTAAAATTGGTATTACTGGAATTAAACTTGCCCTATTTATGAATTTTTAATCCTTAAAAACAAGTATCCTATGTCAACAAAAAGATGGACTTATTACCTCATCATCATTTTAGTCATTTTATGCATTCCATTAATTGCTATGCAATTTACCAATGAGGTTGAATGGAAAATCATGGATTTTGTTTTAATGGGCATCTTCCTCCTTGTATTTTTCTTTCTCTTGGAAGGAATCCTTACATATGCAAAATCAGAGTTTTGGAAAATCTTTTTCATCCTCGTCATCTTTTTTGCACTCTTGCTCACTTGGGCAGAATTAGCTGTCGGGATTTTGAATTAACATATAAATCTTAGAGCTAAAGTCGTTTTTCCAAAATCTCATAGGCTTTTTGAATCTCCATAAAACGTTCCGCTGCAATTTTCTGTTGTGCTGCGGTATCTGTTGCAAAACGATCAGGATGATGCAATTTGACTAATTTACGATAGGCTTTTTTGACCTCATCAAGCTGTGCATGTTCTGAAACACCAATAATCTTACAAGCCAATTGTATGGCACTGATTTTTGGCTTTTCATATACCCTTTCTTGGGTTTGTTGTTGTTTTTGCGTATAGATTGATATGATCGATTCGAAATCTTTTGGCGATAATTCTAAGAAGGTGTTAAGTTCTTTCAACAGTGCCATTTCATTTTCGTTGATAGAGCCATCAATGGTGGAAAGTCCTGCTAAAAAATACATGATTTGAATACGCTGACTTTGTTGCGGTAACTTACGATTTAACCATTTTGTGATTGTTTTTGGTTGAATAGGATTTTTTAAGGAATCGGTAAAAGACATACCAAAATTATAATGGGTTTTCGGAAAATGCTTCGCGAAATATCGATCCATATATAAAATCTTTTCACTGTATGAAGCTATATCCTTTCTGACCATGAGCGCCCCCAAGCTGATATATGCTTCAAGCATAGGATCCCTCGGAATTTCTTCATTGATTTGATCTTGATTTTCAAACAAACCCTCGTCCCATGCCCGGTCGTTGTCTAAATTGTTTTTGATACGCAAGCCCAAAATCACTGCAAAAAGCATAAAAATGAAAAGAAAACCCATGATGAACCCTTAAAAGTTGGACATCAAAAGTAAAATAATTGTTTAATAACTATCTTTAGTTCATGAATGAAATGTACGTCTATATCTTTTTGGGTGCTGTTATAGGCATTTATCTGGGATACAATAAATTAAAATCCAGTGTTGAAGGCATTAAAAATGAACCCAAAAAACCCTTTCCGGATTTGTGGAGAAAAATTCTTTCGGAAAAAATCCCCTTCTACCAAAGGTTATCAGATACCGATAAAAAGGAATTTGAACGAAAAGTACATATCTTCCTCTTAAACGTTCGGATTCGAGGGATGGAAACTGAAGTGACGCATGAGGATAAAATATTAATCGCAGCAGGGGCAGTCATTCCCATTTTTCGTTTTTCAACATGGCATTATGCCAATCTACAGGAAGTTCAATTGTTTCCGGATAAATTTCAAATTCCAAATTCCGATAAAATGGCTAATGGACTCGTAGGATGGGGTGCCATGGAAGGGAAAATGATGCTGTCTAGAAAAGCGGTACATCACGGATTCTATGATCAATCCGACAATACCAATGTGGTCATTCATGAGTTCATTCACATCCTGGATAAACAAGATGGAAAAATTGATGGGATGATGGGAAAAGTGATGGATGAACTAGACATCATGCCTTGGTTGCACTTGATTCAAATGAAGATGAAAGAAATTGATTTTGGAGATTCCTCCATTCGAGATTATGGTTCGGCCAATAAGGCAGAATTTCTTGCTGTGGTGAGCGAATTCTTTTTTGAAAATCCAGAGCAATTAAAAAAAGAGCACCCTGAATTGTATCGAACCTTAGATCAATTCTACCATAAAAAGCCTACTAGAAAAAGCGTTTATCAGAAATAAAAAATTCCTTTGCCAAGAATGAATCCTTGAAGTCCACTTACTAAATGAACCATTTCTGTGGTTTTCTGTTTTAGAGGTAAGACTTTAAACAATGAAAAATTATTTAATCATTGGTGGCTCTTCTGGAATCGGAAAAGCCATCGCCCAGCAACTAGCTTCAGAAGGAAATCAGGTGTATGCAACTTTTCATACGAACGAACCTGATCATTCACCTCAAAATACGACGTATTGCTCCTTCGAAGTAGGAAAAGAAACATTAGACGAATCAACCTTACCCGAGGTAATTGATGGATTTGTCTACTGTCCGGGTAGCATCAATCTAATGCCCTTTGGAAGAATCAAACCAGAGGATTTTAAAATGGATTTCAATCTGCAAGTCATCGGAGCCATTGAGACTTTGCAACAAGTTCTTCCCCGTTTGAAAAAAGCAACGCAGGCCTCAGTTGTGTTTTTCTCCACGGTAGCGGTTCAAACCGGGTTTAATTTTCATACCCAAGTTGCTGTTTCTAAAGGAGCAATTGAAGGACTAACCCGATCGATCGCTGCAGAATTCGCCCCGAAAATCAGATGTAATGCCATCGCTCCTTCTTTAACCGATACCCGTTTGGCGGAAAAATTAGTCAGTACCCCTGAAAAAAAAGAAGCCAATGCACAACGTCACCCATTGAAAAAAATTGGCGAACCTGAAGATATCGCAAATCTAGCCTGCTTTTTATTATCCGAAAAATCAAATTGGTTAACCGGACAAATCATTGCCTTAGACGGAGGAATGTCGAGCCTTAGGCTCTAAGGTGCCTGAAGTTGGCGTTCACTCGTTACTCTAATGTCTAATTTCGATAAGGAAAGTAAGTTAAATAGCTGATTTTTAATGAATTTTTTCTTTGATTTCAATTGAAATGCTTAAATTAACCTAACTATTATTGAAATGAAAATACTACTCACAGGCGCAACAGGATACATTGGAAAACGGATTTTACCGATTTTAGTAGAAAACGGACACCAAGTGGTATGCCTCGTTAGGGATAAATCTCGATTCAATCCACCTAATGCGATCAAAAACGCTATCCAAGTCATTGAAGCCGATTTACTCAATGCTTCCACCTTATTTAACATTCCCGATGATCTAGATGCCGCCTATTATTTGGTCCATTCGATGGCAAACTCGTTGGATTATGAAATTCTCGAACAACGATCGGCATTGAATTTCAGGGTAAGGTTGTCGAAAACAAATGTGAAACAAGTGATTTATCTGAGTGGTATTATCAATGAACATGAATTATCGAAACACCTTGGTTCTCGGAAAAAAGTTGAAGAAGAACTTCAAAAAGGGAGTTACTACCTCACTACGTTACGGGCCGGAATCATTGTAGGCTCTGGAAGTGCTTCCTTTGAAATCATTCGAGATCTTGTCGAAAAATTACCGGTAATGATCACCCCAAAATGGTTATTAACCAAATGCCAACCGATCGGTATTTCAGACGTGCTTAAAATACTTTTTGGATGTCTTGGAAACGAAAAAACCTACCAGCGCAATTTCGACATTGGAGGCCCAGATATTCTCAGCTACCGAGATATGCTCTTGAAATTTGCTGAGGTTCGAAATTTAAAGCGCAAAATTTGGATTGTTCCTGTGATGACACCTCGCCTTTCCTCCTATTGGTTGTATTTAGTTACTTCTACTTCCTATAAGCTGGCGTTTTCCCTGGTACAAAGCATGAAAGTGGAAGTGATTTGTAGAAATAACGATTTGCTAGAATTACTTCAAATTACACCCATTACTTACGAAGATGCCATAAAAAGAGCCTTCGATAAAATTGAAAATAACGAAATTGTATCGAGTTGGAAAGACTCCTATTCCAGTAGTAACTTAAAAAATAATATTTCCGAGTACATTACAGTTCCAAGTTTTGGGGTTTTCAAAGATGTTCGTAAAAAAGTGGTTCAACAGCCTGCGGACTGTATAGAAAAAATCTGGAAAATTGGAGGTGAAAATGGATGGTATTATGCTACATGGCTTTGGAAACTGAGAGGGTTTTTAGACCGACTTGTTGGAGGGGTGGGGTTACGAAGAGGTCGAACCAATCCCATTCATATTGCTGCAGGTGATGCACTGGACTTTTGGCGGGTCTTGTATGCAGATAAAGAAGAAGGAAGGCTACTGTTATTCGCGGAAATGAAGCTTCCCGGTGAAGCATGGCTTGAATTTAAAATTGAAGATGGGGTTCTCATACAAACTGCAACTTTCCGTCCACTAGGTGTTGCTGGTCGACTGTATTGGTACGCAGTTTACCCTTTCCACGGATTCATCTTTAACGGATTAATCACCAAATTAACGCGTCCCTGATAGCCATTTAACCTTTACCATGATTTCATATGATGTACAAATTCTTTTTATTTCTAGCCATTAACTTTGGAGCTTTACTTTTAGGTGGACTTTTTACTGGAAAGGGGGTTCCCTCAGAATGGTACAGTCAACTCGAGAAAGCTCCATGGACTCCTCCTGGATGGGTATTTGGCTTTGCTTGGACGACCATTATGATTGCCTTCGCATTTTTTATGATGTATGCGCTTGACGATTTTAAACATAAACGTTTACTGCTCAGTTTGTTTATCTTACAGTGGATGTTCAATGTCCTCTGGAATCCAATGTTCTTCTATTTCCATCAAACTGGATTAAGCCTAATCGTTATTTTGATACTAACCCTCATTCTAATTGCATTATTCATCCTTTCATGGAAAACAATGTCTTGGAAAGTGCTACTCATCAGTCCGTATATTGTTTGGTTAATCATTGCCTGTTCCTTGAACGCTTACATCTTTCTCAAAAATTAAATTCCGCTGCAGTACAGATATTTATAATGAATCTAAATTTGACTTTCAGCGGCATATTTTCTTCAAAATGAAAGGCTGTTTAAATGGACATGCTTATTTTTAAGCCATGAAATGGATATTCTTGATCGGTATTTCAATTTCCTTGATAGGATGTATGCAACAACCTGGTGTACTTGTTCGTTTCAAAAATAGGATCAATACCAAAGCAGAATTGGGAGAAAAGCTCTTTTTTGATACCCTATTCTCCTTAGATTATAGTATTTCTTGCGCCAGTTGTCACAATCCGAAATATGCTTTTGCCGATAACAAAGCTTTTTCCGAAGGAGTAAATCATCAGTTGGGAACACGAAACACGCCATCGGTGATGAATATGGGAAGTCGTTCCTTCTTTTTTCACGATGGAAGAGCTAAAACTTTAGAAGAACAAGCCGTGATGCCTGTTGAAAATCCCATCGAAATGAACCTTCCTTTTGCAGAAGCAGTGAAGCGTATCAACGCCAATGAAGAATATGTGCGTTTGTTCAAAAAAATCTACCGAGCGAAGCCAAATCAAGCAAACATAACCCATGCCATTGCTACGTTTGAGCGCAGTTTAGAAAGCGATGGCTCTGCTCCCCATGATAGGTGGATGAATGGAAATGAGGACGCCTTGACCGAATCGCAAAAAAGAGGAAGAAAGTTATTTTTATCCGATAAATCTAAGTGCTTTGATTGTCATTTTAGTCCTGATTTTACCTTCGATGAATTCAGAAATATTGGTCTTTACGATGGTAAATCGCTAAACGATAAAGGACGTTTTGAGGTCACCAAAGACCCGAAAGACTTAGGAAAATTCAAGGTGCCTGGTTTGAGGAATGTCGCTTTGACAGCTCCCTACATGCATAACGGTATGTTTAACACCTTGGAGGAGGTAGTTGAGTTTTACAGTAATCCCTATGCTTTCGTGAAAAATCCTCTGAACATCGATTCCATTCTTGTTCAACCCATTCACTTTACGAAGCAAGAAAAAGAGGATTTGGTAAACTACTTACATGCTTTAACGGATGAAACATTTCCTTACCCTAGATCAAAAAAATAATCCTATTCGGTTTTTGTGCTTGCATACGCTAGGGCTGTAACAGCAATCCAATAAGTAGTTAAAATTGCCGTATTGGAATGGGCAAAATTTTGATGGAATTTATCGAAGGCTAATAGGGCATCCGAAATTAAAAAAAAGACACTGCCTAACGCTAAGAAAGTGCTGACAACATTTCGACGAAGAAGAAAGGCATTTACTCCTTGCCAAACCATAGTAGAAATGACCAACATATAGACTAAAACTGGAAGGATAAGTTCGCCCAAGCCCTCATGAATCCACCAAAAAAAGGAAGCGCTAATCGCAATAATCAAAACTAAAGAGGAAGCATGCCATAGAAAAGTATTCAAGCGATAGTACGCATAAATAAAAATGAGATGAGCGACTAAAAAGGATATCAGTCCTGGAATGAAGTAGGCATCGAATACCAAAAGTAAATCCCCAAGTAAACAAAAAACTAAACCCATCAAGATGGTTTTTCTGAACCCATGCATACTTCCATCAAATAAACCGGCAATCGCAATGACAAGTAGGGTAGCTAATCCCTTAAACCAAAAATATCCCCACAGATTATTTAGTTCCTTAAAATAGATGGCTAAACATGCACTGATGAGTAATCCTGAAAAAATTAATGTTTGCTTCATCACCCTTTTTAGTAAAAATAAAAAATTAATTGGAAAAGATTTTATGAATATCTTTGAAAAAAAGTTAACCTATGATCCTAAGCTATTTCATCTTGCTCCTTTTGGCCTTGTTTTTTAAAATAATGCACTTTCCATTTACCATGTGGCTCTTTTTAGCAGGTCCAATTTTGATTGCTATTTTCGGCATAGTTGCCCTTGTGAAGAAGCAATCGACCAAACTCATTCAAATCAGCATTTTACTTTGTATTGCTTTGAGTATTGCCTTTAAATTTTTATACCTTCCTGGTGCACTGTTGTTCTTACTACTCGGGATTTTCCTACTTATCTTTTTTGGGGTTCGTCAACGCGCAATTTTTCAAAAAGGCTACGCAACAGCCCTTATTCTGCTTTTGTTTTTCTCGAGCTACAATCACCTGATTCAACCATCGACTTTTCGCTTAACGTATATGATGGAAGATCCATTCGATGTAAAGCAACCCATCCCTCCCTATTTTATCCAACTGCTTGCCTTTGATTTTTATCAAGAAAAACAATTCGAAAAGGCAGAATGGTTATTAGATCGTAATTTATCTTTTTACAAAGGAGAAATCATATTTCCGGGTTATGCATTAGAATCTCCCGAATCCTTAGCTAAAAATCTGAAAATTTGCGAAGAAGCAAAGTCAGCAGTGCTTTCAAAAAATTGGCAACGGCCTACTCCATTGGAACATGAATAAAGAGAAAATATACCTCATCCTTTTGGGACTTTCTTCCTTTTTAGGATACTTAAAATGGGGAGGAAATCAGGAAACGTTCATCTTCACCTTGGAATGGGATTTAATTCGAAATTTCACCCATCGTCCAAGTGATTTTTTACATCCCTTTATTCTTTTTCCCTTAGTAGGACAAGTGTTGATCGTAATACTCATTTTTCAAAAACATCCATCCAGAAAAATAATATACCTTGCGATAGGATGTTTATCCCTACTCTATTTATTTCTTTTGTTTATTGGAGTCATGAGCTTGTCCTTAGAGATTACTTTAGGGTCTTTGCCTTTTGTACTCATTTCAATATTACTTATTTTATCCATTAAAAAATCCAACTATGGAAGCAAAAAATCCCTTGATTGATGAATTTCTGAACCAAACTAAAACGTGGAAGGAAGAGCTGCATTTACTCCGATCAATTTGTTTATCTTGTGGTTTACAGGAAGAATTGAAATGGAAACATCCGTGTTACACCTACCAAGGGAAAAACGTGGTCATTCTCATGAACTTCAAGTCCTATTTTGCGGTAGGGTTCTTTAAAGGTGCGCTTTTAAAAGACTCGCATCAAAAATTAATTACAGCCGGAGAAAATTCGCAATCGACTAAACAATTTCGTTTTTCCAATCTTGCCGAATTAGAAGCAGCAGAAGACCTACTTAAAAACTATCTATTCGAAGCGATGGAAATCGAAAAGTTAGGATTAAAAGTGACTTATAAACCCCCTTCAGCATACGAAGCACCAGAGGAACTAACTGTTGCTTTCGCACAAGATGCTACTTTTAAAAACGCATTCGACCAATTAACGCCAGGGCGACAAAAAGGCTACCTTTTGTTTTTTTCGGGAGCCAAGCAATCAGAGACTCGAAAATCGAGAATTGAAAAATCAAAAGCCCGTATTTTAAAAGGAAAGGGCATTGACGATTGCATTTGTGGACTTTCCAAACGAATGCCAAGATGCGACGGATCACATAAGTACCAATAAAAAATGCCCCTGAGTGGGGCATTTTTAAAATTATTTTATTGCAATCTTATTTCACCACAAACTGCATCACTTTTTCGGATCCATTCATTCGAATTTTAACGAAGTACATTCCGTTAGACAAGTTTTGAGTATCTAACAACACTAAATTAGATCCTGTTGCCGCTTTTACTGTATGCTCTTGTGCAATTTTACCATTTACTTCTTGAACGATAATCTGAGCATCTGCTGCTACTAAAGATTCAAAAGTTATGTGAACATCACCTTCCGTTGGATTTGGATATAAATTTACCCCTTGAATCAAATCTTGATCCTCCAAACCTAACACGATGGTATTCGAAGGAGAACCTTTGTATAAGTTGATATCATCCAAATAAATATTATTTCCATTAGCACCGTCAAATTCAAATTTGAATCTGAAGTTATTCACGAAGAACGTTGGTGTTACATTCGTCATGTGAACAGTTACCCAATCTGAAGCGCCTGCTGGTGCCCAAGACGTAGATGAGGTTAACGATGATAACGTAGAACCGTGTAGGGTTTTTCTTTGCGTCCAAGTAGAACCACAGTTATTGGAAACAAATACTCTCAACCACTCATCATCCGCAGTATTCTTTTTGCGATAAGCATATCTAAAGCTTAAGGTCATGATGTCGGTTGATGCTAACGAACTTAAATCCAATGAACCTGACTCCAATTCGTCTATGTTATTACCTACTTGACCATAGTTAACCAACTTAACACATTTAGATCCACTTAAACCGAAAGTGCTTTCCAATTCAAACGCGTTATTGCCATTCATGTTTCTCACCGTCCAATCCGAATTGGTCAATGAACTATACGCTTCAAATCCTTCATAGTAAGGAATACCTGTAGATACTGGTAACACACGAATGTAACTCACTTTTGTCTCGTTATCTGAAGAAACTCCATCCGTTGACGTTAAAGAAACTTGGTAAACACCCGGTGTAGAATACGTTACAGATGGATTTTGAGCAGTTGATGTTGCTGGAGTTCCACCTTGGAAAGCCCAGTTCCAACCTGTTGCTGCATTGTAAGTGTCATCGGTAAATTGAACAGAAGTACCTACACAAACTGTAGTTTGAGAAGCCACAAAATCAGCTTTACACAATACCATTTGGCCACCTCCTGTTGCGGTCAAGTTTGCTGCTTTCCATAAGTTGTTTCTACCTCCTGTTCCTGAGTTGATGGCAGTGACCATAAATGCTTTTTGACCAGCCGTGAACATTTTAGAGCAATAGGAATAATCCATGTAATTTTCAACAGGATCTTTCATGTCAACACCAAAATAAGGATCGATTCCAGAACACGTATTGGCTTGTAGGCTACAAGAATTGGAACCAATACAATTTGGTGTATCTGAAACTCCATCATCTGAAGAACAATTGGTCGTTAAACCAGGACTATTAGTTCCTCCCCAAACGTGGTCTAGGTTGAACCAATGTCCTACCTCGTGAGTTAAGGTTCTACTGGTGTATACTGAAGAAGTTCCGATTGAACCCACATAATCACTTAATACCCAAATACCATTAGACATTGCAGTATTACCCCACGGTTTCATCGTATAACCTGCTGCCCCACCAATGTCGCCACAAATAAAAATGTTCAAATATTTATTACCTGCCCATTCACCTTGGTACACATCATTTCCGTTTTTAATAGCGGTAACTTGACTGCCACCTTCTTGGCTTGATGCAACAAAACTTAAGGGGCTGAAAGTACGTGTAATCCCTTTAAAACAAACTCCGTTTGGCGCTTTAGTTGCCAGTACAAATTCAAATTCCACATCTGCAATCAAAGGTTTAAATTCTGCCTGTACACTAGCCGTATCTGCGTTTAACGCGCGGTAATCACGATTTAGAATAGCTAACGCGTCGTAGATTTGTTCGTCTGAAATGTTTTCAGCACCTCCATAATGCAACACGTGAAAAACGACCGGAATTTTGTAAATCATTTTTTGGGTTCCGGAATAATTAGCCAATTCTTGATTGAACTTTGTTTGGTTTTTAACATACTCCGCTGCATATTCCGGATTGTTTTGCATCATTTGATTATGCAAGGTATGCGTATGACAGTATTCTACTTTTTCACCTTCTCGCATATTCGTAGGGTCTAACACCCTTTGCTGAGAAAATCCTAGGCTCGCGATGGCAAAAAATAGTAGGGTTATTATGCTTTTCTTCATGGTAATATTTTAAGAGTTATAGCTTTTAGCCGGCAATATACTAAATTTAGAGCTTAAAAATATATTTTTTGGACAAAATTTAGTGAACGGTAGCTTTTATGATATAAATGGTTCAATGCGCTGCAAAACTTCCTTTGGAGCCCTATTCACTAACTCAAAGAGTTCCTTTGCAATGTATACCGGAGCTTGCAATTGATGGTTTTCATGTAATGCATGAAATTTTTGAAGCGCACTGAACTTGGTTGCATCAGCTTCCCTAATTATTCCCTGCATTTCAGTATCTACTACACCCGGTGCGACACTATATACCCGAACACTACTCTGCGATTCCTCTAATTCTGCCTGTAAATTACTTGAAAAATGGTCTATGGCTGCCTTTGAAGTGCAATAGGGTGTCCACGAAGGAATGGTATTACGTCCGGCACCTGAACTAATGTTGACCATAGTTAATTTTTGGCCATCCAATTTAAGATGTAACACCTTATGGCAAAGTGCCATGACAGCCATTAGATTCAAATCCATGGTGGCTTTGAAATCGGCAAAGGTAGTTTCTTGGAAGGGCACAATTTCACCAATTCGACCAGCATTGTTGATCAATACAATTTCTTCTGCGTCTGATATTGAAAAATCAAGGTCATCGATCCTCTCCCAATCTTGCAAATCACAAGGAATAAAGGTAAAGTTGGGCGCATCAATAGTATTGGTTCGAGCAATACCAATGACCTTATAGTGATTTTCGAGATATACTTTTGCAAGCGCTTGACCAATTCCCTTAGAAGTCCCGGTAATGATGGCTATTTTTTTGTACATATTTTTAGTTTAATGCTTGTTCTATATCTGCAATTAAATCTTCCACGTCTTCCACACCAATACTTAAGCGCAATAAATGATCGACCACGCCCGCTTTTTCTCTTTCTGCCTTTGGAATTGAAGCATGCGTCATGGTTGCTGGATGATTGATTAAAGATTCCACACCACCCAATGATTCTGCCAATGAAAAAACCTTAAAAGAAGAGGCTACTTTAAAGGTGTTCTCTATCGTGTGATCTTTCAATACAATGGACACCATGCCTCCAAAATCGCGCATTTGTTTTTTCGCAATGTCATGATTCGGATGCTCTGGAAAACCAGGCCAATATACTTTTTCAATTTTCGGATGCTGCTTTAAATATTCAGCAATTTTTCGTCCATTGTAGCAATGTCGCTCCATTCGCAAATGCAAGGTTTTAATTCCTCGCAATACCAAAAAAGCATCCATCGGACCAGGATTTGCACCTGAACTATTTAAAATGAAATATAATTTTTCGTGAATTTCTGGATTGTTGGTGATTAAAGCACCCATCACCACATCAGAGTGTCCGCCTAAGTATTTGGTAACCGAGTGCATCACAATATCCGCGCCTAAGTCTAAGGGGTTTTGCAAGTAGGGAGAGGCAAAAGTATTATCTACAACTAAGGTAATGTTATTTGCTTTTGCAATTTTAGCACAGGCTTCAATATCAATGATCTGCATGGTCGGATTGGTCGGTGTTTCCGCCCAAATCAACTTGGTTTGGTCATTGATGAACGCATTCATGTGATCAGCATTCGTTAAATCTACAAAGTGAAATTTAATCCCAAATTTTTCATATATATGGGTAAACAAACGGTACGTGCCTCCATACAAATCACTGCCTGCAATCACTTCATCGCCAGGATTCAACATTTTCAAAACGGCATCCGTAGCGGCGACTCCACTACTAAAACATACTCCATACTTTCCATTTTCCAATGCGGCCAATGCGTTTTGTAACGCCTCTCTGGTTGGATTTTTTCCGCGTGCATAACCATACCCTTTATTCACCCCAGGGGATTCCTGAACGTAGGTTGAAGTTTGATAAATGGGTGTCATGATCGCTCCAGTAGAAGGATCTGGGTGCACCCCTGCATGGATTGCTTTTGTTCCGAATTTCATGCTTAAATCTGTTTAGTTTGGTTATTGAACTTTCAAAGCGAATTTACCTTTTTAGCTCGAGTCGACAAATAAAATAAAAGGAAAACGGGAAAAGTTTTTTATTTTTAAAGTTGGAAATGAAGATACAAGAGGAAATTAAGCCATACGTCGATTGGAGTGCTGCGTGCTCTTCAAAAGATGTGCTTGTTCATCTCTCGCATCCTGTTGAATTGGACTTTAATTTCGAAGCCAATTCCCATCAATTTCCAATGGATCAAAAACTTCATGCACTCTTTTTAGATGCCTCCAAATTTAAAAAAGAAACTGGTATTTCATCCTTATGTTTAGGATTCGGATTGTTGGTTTGGACTTGGAAGGAAAAATCGATTCAAACTCCTATTGCAATTCAAGCCGTTGATCCGAGATACCAAAAAATCGACCAGCAATTGCATGTCGAAACCGATCAAGATTGGGTTTTAAATCCCTTTTTAGCGAACTATTTTGAATTGAATTTAGCAAATCAAGATCTCAGTGCTTTGATCGAAGCTTTTGAAAAACATCTTTCACTGTTTAAGCTGGAGTTTGCGATTCAAAAAAAGCGTTTTATGGGCAATTTTCATCCCTATCGCTTTTCCATCATCAAAGAACTTGAACACTTGATTCAAGGTGACGATTTTTCAACGCCATTAGGCCATGTGTTGGGAAATCCTGAACATAATCCATTAACTTATTCGTTTCCTAAATCGTATTTTTTTCCTTTAGATCATGCCCAAAGGAAAGCCCGTGAAGCATTTCAAGGAGAAAACCTCGTCGTTCAAGGACCTCCTGGAACCGGTAAATCGCAATTGCTCACCCATTTAGTGGCAGATATATTAGCGATTCAACAATCGGCTTTTGTGGTTTCTGAAAAATTCACAGCCTTAGAAGTAATCCATTCGAAACTGAAGGAATACGAACTCGATACCTTGGTGCACTTGATGAATGGTCCTCAGTATGCGAAAAACTTTGTCCAAGATTTAAAGGAGTCATGGCAATTGATTGAAAACCTTCAGGTACAGCCAACAACAAATTTGGCCTTAAGCAACGCTTATGAAGAACAATTGAATCAGTGGTTGCATTTACTGCAACAAAAAACGGTTTTTGAAGGTGTTGATTTTTCGACATTTCAACGACTCATGAAAAAGGTGAAGCTGAACGAAGGAATCTATCTTTCGGATTTTCCAGATTTAAAAAATTGGGAAACAGTCGCCCCCATTTTACAAGAAATCTACCGAAGTCATTTGCAGCATCATCTAGCACTATTTCATCCCGATTTTTGGGAAACATCCGTTTCAGCAACCTTTGAAAAGAAACTTCTTCAGTACGATAAAGAATGGCAAAATCTTCAGTCGCTTTTCCCCATAAAGACTTGGGCAGATGTAACCCAATACCATCAAAAGGCTGAAATATGTCACATTTTTGAACAAAAGCACATTCAAAAATTTGATTGGATCGAGCAGGCTAATCCAACGAAAATTAAAAAATATAAAAATCTTCGGAAGAAATATTTTCAAATTCAACACACTGGAACAAACCTTAGTGTCAATGCCTGGAAGAAAATTCCTAACCCAGAGGCCTTAGCAATTCTGAAAACGAATCTGGAAAAAACGCACTTTTTCAATCGTTATAAACTGAAAAAAAGCTGGGCGCAATGGAATGAGTTATCCATCGATTTTGCAGCTACGCAAATTCAAGAGATGGAGCAGTATTTGCGTTTTAAAGAACAATTATCGAAAATTTTAGTTGAATTTTACGATTTTAATGTGGAAGATCCTGAAATCGACATAACTTATGTAGATCAAATTTTAGCCCATGATCGTCTTGACGTATGGCGAAGTATTCCAAAGTCCGACCGAAATTTTCTAGCCCAACATTTCCTCAGTTTACAATATTGGTATTTGGAATTACGCAGCTATTTCGCCTTTCAAGACCAGCAAGAAATTGGTGGACAATTCAAATCGTTGCTAGAACAATGGGGAAATTTATTTCAACTTTCTACTTCCATCCAACTACTGGAAAAAGGCTATTTGAAAGTACTTGCTTCGTTCGATCAATTTGAAGATTTGGAGCAGCATTTCTTATATACTAATTTTCTACGATTCACTAAAAAATACCCTCAATTTAAAGAAATCGGTTCAGAGTCGATACTGAACAAGTTGAATCAAATCAAAAACGCACAACAAGAGGAAACCTTGCAGTTGCGAGACCTAATTTTGTTTCATCAGCATCGTCAATTTCAAGCTTATCAAAAACTCATTTCTACCGTTCCAACTAAATTGACGCAAGAACAAAAATCAATAAGGACCCAACTTAAAAATGGGAAATCCATACTCATCAAAGCCTTTAAAAAATCAAGACAGTTTCCTACACTTAGAGAATTAATCGAATCTGACGCCATTCATTGGATTAAACTCCTTAAACCTATTTGGATGGGGAATCCTGCTGTAATTGCACATCATTTACCTTTAGCTTTTCAAATGGAATTTGGCATCATCGACGAAGCCAGTCAAATGCCTTTACAAAATAGTTTTGGGACCTTGCAACGGGTTAAACGTGTCATCATTACGGGCGATGAACAGCAGATGTCGCCAAGTCATTATTTTCAAAGTCATGCCGCCTCAGAAATGGATCTTCTTCACCAAGCGCAATTTCAGATGAAAAACAAACACTTACAATTTCATTATCGATCCGTGCATCCTGAACTTATTGCTTTTTCCAATACCCATTTTTATCAGCATCAATTGGTGGTTTTTCCGACCTATCCCAAAGCGCCTAAACCGATTGAATCCCACTTCATCGCAAATGGACGATTTTTAGAGCAAAAAAATAAAGAAGAAGCAAGTGCAGTAGCAAAAGCACTAAATACACTCCTAAAAACGACAGATAAAATTGGAGTGGTGGCATTTAGCGCTACCCAATTAAATGCCATTTACGAGGCACTAGATCCACAAACCAAAAAAACCATTGAGCATCGGATTGCGGAAAATACTTGTTTTATGAAAGCTTTGGAACAAGTGCAAGGAGATGAATGTGATTGTTTGGTCATTAGTATGGGTTATGGAAAAAATGAATCGGATGAATTTGCCATGCGCTTTGGTCCTATTAATACAGATCATGGACCGAAAAGACTCAATGTACTTTTTACCAGAGCTCGTAAAAAAATACATTTCTTTCACAGCGTTAAGGCTTCAGATTTCAAGTGGTCTGATAAACCAGGCGTTCAATTGCTTAAAGCTTACCTCCAACAGTTTGAACACGAAAACAACGTTCATACCGCTTTCCAATTTCCAAGTGGTATTGATCCAAGGGTAAAAGAACAGCAACTTCAGATTCCTCTTTCATCCATCCAACAAAATGCAAATCAATTGTATACCACTTATCATGTGCTTAAAAGTCGAGGATGGGATTTAGAATTCGGAATGGAATAAAGTTACATTCGTTTCAAATAGCCCAGATCATTTGGTTTTAGGGTTTCAAAAATCCAATACAATCCATACACCATGTGGCTGTCTATAAATCCTTTCACAGGCCAATCTTCAGGGGTAAAAATCCGCCCACTTTTAGTAGGGTCTAAAAATTCCAATCCTTTTATGGGTAGCTGTGGGGCAATACCATCCGTAAGGTTTAAATGAGGAACTCCTTCCGCTGTAAATTTCGAACCATATTGATATACCTCTTGAAATAAATTCCAATTTGGAGCTCCACACAAACCACTTTCAGGGGAAAGCGCATAATAGTTGGTATAGACCACTTGAGTATCAACGGTTTTCAAAAATCCAAGTGAGTAAGCGTATCCCATACTGTGACTGAACAAATAAACAGTGTCTTTCAATACTTTTGGTCCGAGGGGATTAAAATTTGCAAGGTAAACTTTTCCGGCCATCATTCCCTCAATCACCCGTTGATCAAAACCTTCTTGATTCAATCGTTGGCTGTATTTTTTATATATCCGACTTGCTTTTTTAGGTCGACGGGTAGATTTCCATCTTAAATAATGCCAGAGGAAATGCCATTTGGAATGCATCTGCGAGGTGGTTAAAGAACAACTTCCATCCAAATAAAGCGCCACATCAAAATGCATGTGTTTTTTTAAATAATCATCAAATTTGAACCAATAGGTGTAGCGATCAAAAGTCGTTAGTAAATTATCTGTTGGATCGTCCTCTTTTTTGGGACCTCGGTACCCATTGAAAAGCAACAGTTGACTCGTTCCTTTATTTTGCATTTCATCCTCAAACAGCTCCTGTCCATGGAAGGCATAGACCCTTTGTTCGCGCGCTTGATCTTTTTTGTCCTTATAAATTACTTGGATAGAACCATAAGCTTTCTGCTTTTTTTGAGAATGCAGCCAAGTCAACGAATCTGAATCGTATAAAAATTGTAAGGATCCGTCTTCTTGCTCCAAAAAGTAAAGTACTAAACGCATTTTAGTTCCTTGCCAACGCTGATTTTTTTTGATGTAAACCAGATTAACAGCAGAAGTACTTCTGGTTTTTTCATAAACTAAAAACCCATGTTTAATCCGTTGGGTTTGGCGATTTAAGCCAGGATCTAATTGGACATTGTGGCTTAAATGCATCAATTGGTGTTTTAATTTCGAGGGGGTCCACGTATGCATCAAACTATCTTGCTTTAGCAGAATCTCATAATTATCGGTGAACTGAATCATGGAATTCCGCAGAATGTTTGCGTCCCCATCAGACTCTTCCCAAAGGTAATAGCCATTCAACCCGAAAGTCTGGGTAGTATCTTTCAATTGTCCATAGCATAAAGATGGAAACCAAGTATTTAAGAATCCGATGACAAAAACTGCTATGGAAAAACGATACTTCATCAATGTGCCTCTAACCAATTTTTAGCCAATTGCATCTCAACTTCCATCGGAACCTCTAACTTGATGGCATTTTCCATCGCATTTTTAACAATTCCAGGCAATAGATTCACTTCATCCGGATGAACATCAAAAACCAATTCATCATGGACTTGAAGTACCATTTTAGATTTCAGCTGTTGGGCTTTCATCGTGCGATGTACGTTAATCATGGCTAACTTGATGATATCAGCTGCGGAACCTTGAATTGGGGCATTAACCGCATTTCGTTCTGCAAAACCTCTGACCATCGCATTGGCTGAATTAATATCTGGCAAATACCTTCTACGTTTCATAATGGTTTCAACAAAACCATTTTCGCGGGCTTGATGCACAACATCATCCATGTACGTTTTCAAGGCTCCGTATTCTGCATAATAATGATCGATGATTTCCTTCGCTTCCGTTCTAGAAATGGATAGGTTTTGTGCCAATCCAAAAGCAGATTGTCCATAAATGATTCCAAAATTTACCGCTTTTGCCGCACTTCTTTGATCTCGAGTCACCTCATCCAACGCCACTTTAAACACTTTAGAAGCAGTAGCGGTGTGGATATCTACTCCCTTTTGAAAAGCATCTATCATATTTTTATCCCCACTTAAAGCGGCAATGATGCGCAATTCAATTTGAGAATAATCGGCAGCCATCAACCAATAATCTTCGTTTCTTGCGACAAACGCCTTGCGAATCTCTTTTCCTTTTTCAGATCGAATGGGAATATTTTGTAGGTTTGGATTATTCGAACTCAAACGACCGGTTGCCGTAACCGTTTGCATAAAATTCGTATGTAAGCGTGCATCATTCTTATCGATCAATAATGGTAAAGGATCTACATAAGTACTTTTCAATTTTCGCAACTGGCGGTAATCCAAAATGTAAGGAATGATAGGATGATCGTTGATATGCTTTTGAAGGATTTCTTCCGATGTGGCGTATTGACCGGTTTTAGTTTTTTTCGCTTTACTTGAAATTTTCAAGTGGTCAAATAAAACCTCCCCCAACTGTTTTGGAGAATCTAAATTAAAGGGTATTCCAGCCTCGCGCTTAATGTTTTCCTCTAAATCAATTAAGATGGTATCTAATTCTTTGGAATATTCATTTAAGGCTTGAACGTTTAGGTTGATTCCTTCAATTTCAATATCTTTTAGTACCTCAACCAAAGGCATTTCCATTTCGTAAAATAAGTCCTTCAAATGCGGTTTTTGAATTTCAGGTTCAAAAAGTTGCTTTAATTGAAAAGTAATGTCGGCATCTTCACAGGCATAATTCACCACTTCTTCAGGTTTCAAGTCCGCCATATTACCTTGGTTTTTACCTTTTTTACCAATCAAAGTTTCGATTGAAATGGGTTGGTAAGACAGGTAAAATTCAGCTAAAAAATCCATGCTTTGCTTAGCTTCTGGATTAATCAGATAATGGGCTATCATGGTATCGAAAGTAGGACCTGCAACCTGAATGCCATAGCGGTTTAACACTTTTAAATCGTATTTGATGTTATGGGCTATTTTCTCGATTCCGGTATGGTGGAAAAAAGGAATGAATTCGTTGACGATATGTCGAGCAAGTTCAAAATCTTGAGGAACCGCAACATAAAATGCTTCTCGTGCTTTGAAGGAGAATGAAAAACCAACTAAATCGGCATGTAATGCATCAATACTCGTCGTTTCTGTGTCAAAACAAACTTGATCCTGAGCCAATAAAAGTTCAAGTAATTCTTTTCGTTCCTCGGGTAATGTAATGAGATGATACGAAGGTTTTTCAGTGGCTATGGTTTTATAACTAGCGGTTTCAGTAGGGTGTTGTTCGACGACCAAACTCTGAGCGCCAAATAAATCCAATTGATTACTATCACTGTGCGAAATACTTTGTTGGGTAATAACGATATCTTCGCCAAGCACTCTTTTCGCTAAATTTCGAAATTCTAATTCGGTGAAAAGTTCTTTTATTTTTTCAGCATTAACCGGTTCGTGTTTTAAGTCATTTTCATCAAGTTCAATCGGGACATCTAAAATTATCGTGGCTAAAACTTTTGAAATTCTACCTTGTTCTTGAAAGTTGATGACGTTTTCTTTTTGTTTCCCTTTTAACTCTTCGGCGTGTAAAAAAAGATTTTCCATCGAATCGTATTTCTGGATCAGTGACTTAGCAGTTTTTTCACCAATTCCAGGAATTCCAGGAATATTGTCTGCAGCATCTCCCCACAATCCCAAAATATCAATCACTTGCTCTGGACGTTCAATTTCAAACTTAGCACAAACTTCTTTCACTCCTAAAATTTCCGGTGGATTACCTGATCTTCCCGGTTTATAAATGAAAATATGCTCAGAAACCAATTGCGCATAATCTTTGTCTGGAGTCATCATGTAGACCACAAAACCTTCCTTTTCTGCTTTTTTCGCTAAGGTTCCAATGGTGTCGTCCGCTTCATAACCCATGACCTCAATCATCGGAATATTAAAGGCCCGAACCAACTCCTTGATGTAGGGAATCATCGAACGAATGTCCTCTGGCATTTCCTCACGATGAGCCTTGTAATTTTCAAAATCTTCCGTACGTGCAGTGCATCCACCCGGAGGATCGAAAACCACTGCAATATGCGAAGGTTTCTCGGTCTTCAAGATATCAATTAAAACATTTGTGAAGCCAAATGCAGCAGAGGTATTTTGACCCTTTGAATTTACGCGTGGATTTTTAGCAAAAGCAAAATAAGCCCTATAGATTAAGGCATAAGCATCTAGAAGGAAAAGTTTTTTGGGTATATCTTGTGACAGCATGGTATCTTCTTTAAATAAGAAGTTAAAGATACAAAAAATAAAGTGTACACGTTTGTATCAAAACAAAAAGGAGGACCAAAGCCCTCCTTTCTATTATTAAAGTTATGATTAACTATTTAGTTACAACCACATTTTCTGTGAAAGATCTTCCTTCAGTTGCGATGGTTAACAAGTAGTTACCTGCTTGCATTTCAGAAACTGGAATCGCTACAGATGTAGTTCCATTTACATTTCCTAAATTTTGGTGATAAACCACTTTACCTGCTAAATCTGTTAATGTTAATACATATTCAGCCCCTTGTCCGTTCATCTCAACATTTAACATGTCAACTGCAGGGTTAGGGAATAATTTCATAGCAATGTTGTTTTCAACTTCAGCAATACTTGCGAAACCAATTGGAGTTTCCATAGCGTTTACTACCTCACCATTCGCTTGGTCAATTAACACAACAACTGCTTTCATTTTAAATCCATTACTTGTTGCTGGTTTAGCATAATTGAAGGTATAAGAAGCAACTTGTCCATCAGTAATAGCAGCTGGTACAGAACCTGCTTGTCCTGCGTAACCACCTAACAATGCTCTACCAACGTGGTCGTAAACCATATTTGCAGCTGGTACTGGGTTTGGCTCTTGTTGCCAGTTGTGACCTGCACCAGAAAGTGGCTGATTTTGAGAGGTAGAACTGTAGTAATTAGCTTGGTTGTAACCAGAAGCTGTACCTGTTACATCATCTTCAACCATAATAACACCTAAACGGTAATTACTTGCTGCGAAGTTCGTTCTGAAAGTTGCTTTTGCTACAATCGTAAAGTTGTTACCTCCATCGTTCGTGATATCCGCAGATATAGCAGCTGGTGGAACTAAAGTCTTTCTTGCATTGTAGTAATTCATAAATGCGGTGTTACTTACCCCTTGATCTAACAACGCACGATCAACATTTGCAGCTGGATAACCACCAAAGTTTGCTCCTGCATCGTACGCAGAAACTGTCATTGGATCACCATTGTGTACAGCAATACCAATAAAGTCTTTAGCAGTTGCCGTTTGCTGATACATATATTCCATAGCTACGGCCCCTCTAGGACACCATCCACACCATGTTCCTGTACCTTCTTCGATCAATACTGATTTTTTCTCTAAAACACTAACTGCATTAAATTTGCTAGAACCTGTGTTGTTTGTAACATCATCATCAGCACCACCATTTACTTGAGTAATATTAATGGAAATATTTTTTTCTAAAGCCGTAGCATAATTCACTGAAATTGGGTGAGAAACTGTTGCAGTAGCAAAAGGAGCAATATTAACAGAAATATTAGAAGAATGGGAAGTTCCATCGTTCCAATCAATTGTTAAAGCATTAATGGTATTACTTCCCATATTCATGACTTCTAAATTGATAGTGTTGTTTGTATTAATTAATGCATAACGGATTAAATTAGATGATACTAATTTTGCATCATTTGCATTTGGTTGAAAAATCTTTACATTATCAATTCCAAATCCAAACAACCAACCCGTTGCATCTGAGTATTTATAAGAAATTTTAACATTGTTATTTCCAGCATAAGATGAAATATCAATAATGTCTGTGTGCCATTCTAATACTTGACTTAGGGTTGAAAGGATAGTCCAGGTTGTACCCCCATCCGCTGAAATCTCAATTGTACCAACTTCAGTATTGCCTTGATAAGTACCCATATTAAAAAATATGTCCGTTGACAAAGCTAAATTAGTATAACCAGACAAATCAATCACGGGTGAAATTAAACGATCATTGCTTTTGTTACAATTACAACCATCGTCGTTGGTAGCCATTATTTTTGTTGAATTAGAAGTGCTAATAGACCAATCGGTACTAGATAAGGAACTAGCAGTTCCATTTTTCCAACCTCCATCTGTGGCAGATGTGACTTGAGACCATGTTGCAGGTAAACCTGATTCAAAGTTTTCTGTAAAAACCACTTGACCGAAGCTGTTTCCAATCAGAAATAGCCCAGTTGTAGCAAGTAATAATTTTTTCATACGTTATAAGTTATAAGTTAAATTTTGAAAAACCAAGGTAATACAAAAAGGTCACTTGAATTAAAACGTATTTCCAAAAAATAGCGCTTTCTTGGAAAGCTAATGATGAAAAATTATTTCTTTTTCTTCGATTCTTTGATAAACAATTCGATAGCGCCTGTCATGGAAGGAGCATTCGGCATTGGTGCATGAACATCTAAACGAAGGTTGTTCTTGATGACTGCATTTGCAGTTGTTGGACCAAAAGCAGCTATTAACGTATTGTTCTGTTTGAAATCAGGAAAATTCTTCAATAACGATTCAATTCCTCCAGGGCTAAAGAATACAAGCATGTCGTAGTATACGTTTTCAAGATCTGAAAGATCAGAAGCAACCGTTCGGTATAAGACCGCTTTCTTGAAATCGTAACCATTTTCCTCCAAGGTAGTTGGGATAGAATCTCTTAAAATATCGGTACAAGGCAATAAAAACTTCTCCTCTTTGTGTTTTTTCATCACCTCCATTAAATCATTGATGGTTTGTTTTCCAAAGAAAATTTTACGCTTTCTATAGGTGACGTATTTTTGCAGATACAAAGCTACCGCCTCAGAAATACAAAAATATTTCATTCCTTCGGGCACTTCAAAACGCAACTCTTCAGCGATTCTAAAAAAATGGTCTATGGCTATTTTTGAGGTTAATATTAACGCCGAACATTCCGAAAAATTGACTTTTTGCTGTCTAAATTCTTGAGCTCCGATGCCTTCAACATGGATAAATGGGCGAAAATCAATTTTAAGATTGTGTTTTTCAGCCAAATCGTAATAAGGGGATTTTTCGCCCTCTGGTTTCGGTTGAGATACCAATATTGTTTTAATAGCCAATTTTCAAATATTTTAAGTTGTCAATTTAAGTGTAAGTTACTTGATGAAGAAGTAGTAAGCGACTCCTATAGGTAATAACTCTAGAGTGCAAAGATAAATAAATATATAATACCACGGTACGCCTTCTTGTAAATTAGTTAGAGATCCTTTGTATATTCTAAGTATATAAAGCAAGATCAAAAAACTAACAAAAAACAATTTAAAATAGGGCGTATAAGGGGTATTGAAGTGCCAGAACCAAGCGATCAGTGTGGCAATGATGCCAAACAATTGAAAACCATAAAGTAGATGCATAAATATACGATTCATCAGGGAAGTTTCACCCGTAATCAGCGAAACAAAAGCTAAACTAAGAATCCGGAATAAAAAATAACCTACTGAAAGCGATAACGGTAAAATCCATGCATGCATTCCTGATCCCAAGTCAATTAACGTCATGTATAAACACATGGAAACACCTAACAAGAAATTGATGAGCAATAAAATAGTCAAAAATGGATTTAAATAGATTTTATCTTTTTTTGTTTCTTTCGAATACCCAAAGGAGAAAAAAAGTTGAAATAATTGCCTGAAAAAATGTGGGTTATTCGAACGAATAAACAGTAAAATCAGCGTAGTTAGAATTAGGAGTCCTAGAAACAATAAATCAATGGATTTCTCTCTTTCAAGAAGTGCAATAGGTTCCGTAATCTTAGGAAGGAGTATGTGCATTGCTAATCGAATTCTAAATCTTTACAAAGTTAGTATTTTAATCGTATTTACATTATTTATAAAATTATTACCTTTGCGTAAAAATTAGAAGCATGAGAACAGATTTATATACACATCCCGACTATTATAACATGGATGATTTATTGTCCGAGGAACATAAATTAGTACGTGATGCAGCAAGAGCATGGGTGAAAAAAGAAGTTTCGCCAATTATTGACGAACATTATGAAAAAGCAACTTTCCCAATGCACTTGTTAAAAGGTCTTGGAGAAATTGGGGCTTTTGGTCCATATATTCCAGAAGAATATGGTGGTCCAGGTTTGGATCAAATTTCTTACGGATTAATCATGCAAGAATTAGAAAGATGTGATTCAGGTTTACGATCTACCGCTTCTGTACAATCTTCTCTTGTTATGTATCCGATTTGGAAATATGGTTCAGAGGAACAAAAACAAAAATACCTTCCAAAATTAGCTACTGGAGAGATGATGGGGTGTTTTGGTTTAACTGAACCAGATCATGGATCCAATCCAGGTGGAATGATTACCAATTTCAAAGATGCTGGAGATGGTGAACATGTCATTTTAAATGGAGCAAAAATGTGGATTTCTAACGCGCCATTTGCAGATATCGCTGTGGTTTGGGCAAAGGATGAAACAGGAAGAATTCACGGAATCGTTGTAGAACGAGGAATGGAAGGATTTTCAACTCCAGAAATGCATGGTAAATTATCCTTACGTGCTTCGAGTACTGGAGAGTTGATTTTTGTAGATGTAAAAGTCCCTAAATCACATATTTTACCAGGAAGAACCGGGTTAGGAGCTCCATTAAGTTGTCTTGATTCTGCTCGTTTTGGAATCGCTTGGGGTGCTTTAGGTGCTGCTATGGATTGCTACGATCAAGCATTACGTTACTCTAAGGAACGCACCCAGTTCGGTGTTCCGATTGGTTCATTCCAATTGATTCAAAAGAAATTGGCCGAAATGATCACGGAAATCACCAAAGCGCAACTTTTAACACTACGTGTTGGACAGTTAAGAAATGAAGGGAAAGCTACTTCTGCTCAAATTTCTATGGCAAAACGAAACAATGTAGAAATTGCATTAAATATTGCTAGAGAAGCTAGACAAATTCACGGTGGAATGGGGATTACTTCAGAATATTCCATCATGAGACATATGGCTAACTTAGAGTCAGTAGTGACTTATGAAGGAACGCACGATATCCACCTTTTAATTACAGGTATGGATGTAACTGGAATTCCTGCTTTCACCAGAGAGATGCCGGATTTAAAATAAATTCAATACATTTAAGGGTTGCAAATCGCAACCCTTTTTTATTTCTTGTATTATGGTTGACTACAATCCAAAAAATTGGTTCAAATTTATTTTTGCCATCCACAAAGGAGACACGCTTCAATTATTATGGAAGGAGATGGTATCCATTGCGGTCCTGTCTATTTTTATTGCCTATTGCCAAATTCATTTTTTTCCGGATGCGTTTCATTTACAGCATTTGGATAAAGTATATTCCTTAGTTGGTTTTGTCATTTCCTTGTTGCTCGTGTTTCGCACGAACACGGCTTATGATCGTTGGTATGAAGGACGCAAAAAATGGGGTGAATTTGTCAACGATTCCAGAAATTTAGCCGTAAAATTGGCAGGGATCTTGAAAGATTCATCCGACCGTGCTTACTTTGAAAGAATGATTCCAAACTTTGTAATTGCTTCTAAAGACCATCTAAACGAAGGAGTGGAGTTTCAAAATTTAACTTTAAATCCTGAAGAAGTTTCCTTTTTAAAGGAGCGTAAACACATTCCCTCTGCTCTGGCTCAAATGCTATATCAACAACTTTTACAATTGAAATCGCAAGGGAAAATTACTGAAATGGAATTGTTGATGTTGGATCGTAATCTCAATCATTTTTTAGACAGTTTGGGAGCATGTGAACGGATTAAAAAAACACCCATTCCCTACTCCTATAGTTTATTTTTTAAAAAATTCATTTTTGTTTTTGTTTCCACGATTCCTTTGGCTTTCGTTTATGAATTTGGATATTATTCAGCCATCATTTCTACCCTCATTTTTTACGTACTTGTTTCGATGGAGGTATTGGCTGAAGAAATTGAAGACCCTTTCGGAAAGGATGTAAACGATTTGCCAACCGAAAAAATTTCTACAGATATAAAAAACAATGTGCAAGAAATTTTTGGAAAGAATTCATAATTATTTGTAGATTTGATAAAAAAAACAAAACGATGCGACTATTATTATTAACTATTTTGGTTAGTTTTTCCCTGAACTATTCTTTTTCCCAAACTGTTTTTTCAGTAGATTCAAAATACGATGCTGATGTTAAAGTGTTTGTGGTTTCTTCGAAATACGATGCGGATTTAATAGTTTATAAATGTTCTTCTAAATACGACGCTACAGACAATAAAGGTCTTTGGTTTTTTGCATCGAGCAAATATGATGCAAAAAAGAAGATCTATTTTGTCAACAGTAAATACGACGCTGATTTATTGATTTATTTCACAGACAGTAAATATGATGCTGGATGGAAAAAAAACAGTAAAATGCAACTCATGTACTAAATTTTATAAAAGATGAAAAAACTATTACTATCTATTACCATTTTCTTTGCTGTAAGTGCCGCTTATAGCCAATCTTGCACTCCAGGAGCAAATTATGCAGATTCTACATTTGGGGCGTGGCCAGATACGATCCAAAACTTTCCAGGAGCTACTCAAAATGTAGCTTACAGTACAGATTTAAATTTTAAAGTTCCTTTAAATGCATCTGATGTGCAGCCCAATACTCCAGGAACCATTCAAAATTTTACAGTGACGAATGTAGTTGGTTTGCCAGCTGGATTGAACTATGCTTGTAATATCGGGAATTGCACCTACAATGGTGGAACAAATGGCTGTGCCAATATTTATGGAACACCTACCACTCCCGGTACTTATGATATTCAAATTGAAGTAAGTGCAAACGTTTACGTTTTTCCAATTACCATTCCCTACCCATACACCTTTACAGGCTATAAAATTGTGGTTAGTCCGTCAACCGCTTCAATGACTGAATTGGAAAATTCACTTTATCAAATTTACCCCAACCCTGCCAATGATCAATTGACATTTGTCAACCATTCAAAAGGAAAAATTCAGGCGGTTCAAGTGATTCATATGGATGGAAGAGTTATAGAGTCAACTTCAATCGTTGATAATCAAATCACTTTTGATATTTCCAATTACCACGAAGGAATTTACTTTTTAAAGGTCATCAAGGAAAATGAGGAGCAAACCTTTAAATGGATTAAAAATAAATAAGTAACTTGCAAAGCCATTCTTTTTGAATGGCTTTTTTATGTAAATTACATTTGAATGACAAAGATTCTTTTAGTTGAGGACGAGGAAAGTATTCTGGAAGCAGTTAAGTTAAACTTGGAATTGGATGAATTTCAAGTGGAAACCTGTAATACGGGTACACAAGTATTATCGTATTTACCTTCCATTCAACAATTTGATTTGGTTATTTTAGATGTGATGTTACCCGGAATCAACGGCATCGAATTGTGTCAACGCATCCGAGAAAAAAGTGAAGTGCCCATTTTATTCCTTTCTGCGAAAGGCAATACTACCGACAAAATTTTGGGATTAAAATCTGGGGCAAATGACTACTTAGCAAAACCTTTTGATTTGGAGGAACTGTTGCTTCGCGTGCAGATTTTAACGCATCAGAAAAAACAACCAACATCCAAAAACGAATTTACGATTGGTTCAAAAAAAGTAGATTTTGACACCTTCGAAGTGCATTGTTTAGATACGCATGTCAACGTCAATTTGTCTAAAAAAGAAATCGATTTGTTGCAGTTTTTCATCAAGAATCAAGGAAGAGTCGTTTCCAGAAACGAAATATTAGATCATGTTTGGGGAACCGACCAATTTCCGACGTCAAGAACCATCGATAACTTCATTCTCAATTTTCGAAAACTATTTGAAGAACAACCCAAACAACCGCGCTACTTTTTATCAATTAGAGGAGTGGGTTATAAATTTGTCCTAAACTAAAGCCTTTTTTACATCAAAGAATTGCTTAATTTTACACTTGCATGAAAAAAGATTTAGAAAAACAGCTTCGATACGACAAAGCCTATTTAAAAATGGCAGATTCTTGGGCAGAACTATCCCATTGCCAACGAAAAAAAGTGGGTGCTATTATCGTGAAAGATGGAATGATCATTTCTGATGGTTACAATGGAACTCCTGCTGGTTTTGATAATCAATGTGAGAATGAAAACGGAGAAACACATTGGTATGTTTTGCATGCCGAAGCAAATGCCATTCTCAAAGTTGCGAAGTCGACAAACAACTGCAAGGGTGCTACCTTGTACTTAACGCTTTCACCTTGTAAAGAATGCAGTAAATTGATTCTGCAATCCGGTATTCAAAGGGTGGTTTTTATAAACAATTACAAGGATGATGCGGGCATTCAGTTTTTAAAAGAAGCAAATATTCAAGTGGAACAAATTTTAGCATTTCAATAGATGGAAAATCAACCAAAAAATGGCTTCATCATGCCGCTGGTTTTAGCTTCATGTCTGGGCCTAGGACTTTTTTTAGGGAACATCTTATCTTCAAAAGGAAGTTTTCAAAATGGGTCCATCGGATCTGAAAAATACCAAAAGATTCAGGAAATCATTGAAGCCTTAGATTCAAAATATGTAGATCAAGTAAATGCTGAAAAGTTATTTGAAACAACGATCTCCGATATGTTGCATCAATTAGACCCACATTCCAACTACATTCCTGCAAGCGAACTGAAAGCGATGAATGAATCGATTGAAGGGAAATTCGGAGGAATTGGCGTACGCTTTTTTATTGTACACGATACCATTTGTGTTACCCATGTCATCCCCAATTCCCCTTCACAAAGAGCAGGGTTGAAAGCTGGCGATCGCTTCTTACAAATCAATGGGTCGAATGTTACAGGTAAAAAAATAAACAACGATAAAGTGATGAAATTGTTAAAAGGTACGCCGAATACCAAAGTCAATGTCATCCTTTTAAGAAATGGTAAAAAATTAAAAAAACAACTCGTGAGAGGAATCATTCCGATCGAATCTATTTCTGCGGCTTATATGATGGATGCCGATCATGGATATATGAAAATTGATCAGTTTTCGGTGACCACCTACGAAGAGTTTAAACAGGCAGCATTTATCCTTAAAGAAAAGGGATTGAAGCATCTCATTTTAGATTTACGAGATAATGGGGGTGGCGTTTTGTCATCTGCTACGAATATTGTGGATGAGTTTTTAGGTGGAAAGGAAATCATCGTAAAAACAAAAGGAACACACCAACGCGAATTTGTATATGCCTCCAAGCCAGGTGGAATATTGAGTGAGGTCAAACTTTCCGTTTTAATCAACAGTAATTCGGCATCGGCTTCTGAAATTCTTGCTGGAGCTATTCAAGATAACGATCGAGGACTGATTTTTGGGCGACGTTCGTTTGGTAAGGGATTAGTGCAAGAAGATGTCCCATTGCGCGATGGTAGTAACCTCCGATTAACCGTTGCGAGGTATTATACACCAACTGGACGTTGCATTCAAAAACCGTATGATGGCGATTATGCGTCTTATTACGACGATCAAAATCAACGGTACAATTCAGGGGAACTTTACAAGCCAGATACCACTAAATTTGTTGACTCTCTAAAATTCAAAACACCCAAAGGAAAAACCGTTTATGGCGGAGGGGGTATCATGCCGGATGTTTTCGTTCCTTACGATACGATGGGAATGACATGGTATTTGACTTCCTTACGTTATTCTTCTGCTTTCCAAGGGTTTGCCTTTGATTATGTCTACAATCGAAAACATCAATGGAAAAACCTCAACGCTTTGAAACAACAACTTCAAATCAACGATGCTTTATTGAAGGAATTTACTGCTTTTGCACAAAAAGAAGCGCACATTCCTTTTGATGCTTATGAGTTTCAACAAAGCAAGTCACTGATTAAAAAGTATTTAAAGGCTGAAATTGCACGACAATTATTTTTAGAGCAAGGCTATTTTGAAGTCATCAATGAATTTGATGAAGACATCAAAAGGGTCTTGAAACAAAAATAATTTCAATATGTAATTTCAATATTGTATTTTTATATACCATGAATATTGTATTGAAAAAGTATTGTCCTTTTATCATCGCGTTCCTTTTTTTGTTTGTTGCTCAATCATTTAAAGCTCAATCATCCAACACGTTTTATTTTAAAGGAAATCCTGAACAAGTATATGGTTTTGATCGCTACCACTATCCAGAATGGAAGGCACATTATACGTATTACGAAAAAGAACATTTTTATGCGGCTTACAAAACGGTCGCATTAAACCAAGAAGATCTCGTTGACTTCCACATTCCAAGAGGCAAGTCCTTTCAAAATTTGCGCTTTGAAGATACGCTGCATCATTTCATTCAGCCTTTTCGCATTAAAAATGACACGCTAGTAACCCTTAAACTACCTAAACGAAGTAAATCCTATCGCTTGCAAGCTTTTTACAAAAAACGTTTAGTAGGTGTATTAGAAGTAAAAACCTTCGATTATCAGCAGGTTGATTTGGTATTGATACCCATCTCAACAAGAAATTTTTCTGCTGAGGATTTAACGAAGCGATTGAACTACATCTATAACCAGGCTTTGATTCAATTTACCATTGACATGAAGCCTTATTTCAAGATGGAAAATGAGGACTCTAGTTTTTTATTGAACAATCCCATTTTAGCCAACGATCGATATACCCCTCAAATGCGTTCCATTCGAAACGCCTATTTTGAAAAATACCCCGATGCAAATCCCAAAAAATACTATGTTTTCTTAACGGAAGGTTTCATCGATCCATCCATCAGTGGATTCATGGTGCACAACAAATCCATTGCATTTGTGAGCGCAAAAGCCGATGATTTGGCGTATGCCATTGCAAAAGAACTGGGTCACGGAGTGGGTATCCTAAAAGATACATGGATTGAAGGTCCGAAAAAAGGAACGACTAAAAACTTATTAGATGAAGGTGAAGGTACGCACTTAACCTATAGGCAGTGGATTGAATTGAGGCACTCCTCCAACAGTTATAGTATATATGATAATTACGAAGATGTAAAAACCGATAATGGGTTTATCGCCTACTATTTCTGGGAACTGGATGAAAACCAACAGATTCAAGTCGTACAAAATAATTTTCTGAAAAGTATCCATCGCCCATTCAAAAAAAACACCTTTTCCTATCACTTAAGGATTAAAAGTTTTGATTATAAAACCCTTTTTACTGTTTTAGGTTATCCAATATGTTTATGGCATATTCTTTTGTGGATCAGTGGCTTTTTCCTAATCCGTTACCTTAGAAAAAAAATCCATCGTTTTTTTAAAGAGCGAATTCGCTATTCATGGATTATTCGTGCTTTTTCAAGATTAATTTTCATCACCCTTTCAGGGTTTTTATACTATGGAATTTTTCTCTTTGTGAATGGTCGCTACGATCAATTTATTGTCGAAACAGGAAATATTAAAGCATTCGATTTAAAACCTTTGAAAAATGTAGAACTTTCAATTGCTTCAACCATTCATCCTAAAAAAGCAGCAGAGCGAAAAAAAGGCACTGAAATCATGTATAAAAAGAAAGGAGGATGGTATTTGATGAAGAAAAAACCGGTGCTTTATTTCCATGTTATTCAAGATTCCAATGGGCAAGTGGCAGCTATTCGTTTCCTTAAAGATTCCGATCGATTAATCTTAAGAAATGGCTTGAATCAAAAAGCAGAAAGCCATTATATGGTGGTGAATTACTATAATTCAAAAAAGGAATTTATCACTCAAAAAGTGTTAAACCATACCGGTATTGATTTAACAGAGAAACTAAACTTAGAGGATCCTGCGAAGCGTATACTACTCTTCATCAATGGTTATAGACCAACCACCGTGGGACATTCTTTAGAAGATAATATCAAGGACATTGAAACACACGGTTTAGAGTTCCCGAATTCAACCAATCGTTTTTATACCTTCGACCGTTATGATTATTGGAGACCTTGGCACGAAATCGATTTGTTGTTTGAAAAACGAATTAACCCGACAAATACCTTCTACGGAGACGGCCATTTCAGTGTAGCCACATCGAACCATAAAAGTTTATTGAATTTTACAACCGTTTCCTCCATCTATCCAAATCGATGTAAGGATCCTCAACACCATCAATGTAAAGAAGTGGAAATTACCAACAACTCTATTTTAGGCAAAAAAACCATTTCCACAAAATCACTTCAAAATACCGATCCGAATTATGAAGGATTTAATTTTAGGCGAAAAAACGGAAAAATTGCAGGAAAAAACTTGTTGCAAATATTAAATGAAATTCCAAATCGCTCGAATAACGATACCTTGTTTATCGTAGCACACAGCATGGGATATGCGTATTCCCTAGGAATTATTGATGAATTAAGAGGCAAAATCAACTTTGGCGATTTTTACATCATTGCTCCAGAAAATGCTTCGAGTGGCTATGTTCATCGAAGTGAGTGGAAACAAATTTGGCAATATGGAAGTAATTATCAAGCCGATATTAAAAAAGCACCTTGTTTATTGGATGGTATTGCCCCTCAAAGCAAAGTAGGGGGATTAAGTGAACAAAATAGGGTGTATATTCCGAGTATTTACTACCATCGAATGGGCTTTTTCGATTCCCATTTTGTGGGCTATTACACCTGGATTTTTGATATTCCTCCTCACCAAAAAGGAAATATACCACAACGATAAAACCACCCTCAATATAAGAAGGTGGTCCCGTGATTCGTGGTTATTTAAATTGAAATTTGAATAAATTTACCATTTTGCATTTTGAATTTCATGCCGTTAATTTTAAAGGTTTTTCCTTCGCCCATTTTAGCGATATTGGTCAAATCTTCTTCCATGGTATGAATGGATCCTCCTGTGGCATAAGCAAGGTCGAGGTAAGCCACATTCAATCGATCGGTAACCCCGCAAATGATGATTTTAATAGGAATATTTTCTTTCTTAAGTTGATCCAACAAATTCATATCGCAAGGAGTCTCCCAGTTATCTGCAATTAAAACCACATTGTTTTTACTTTCTGGATACTTTTTTATGGCGTAAAATATGGCCTCTAAATTATTTTCCATGTGTTGCCCTTTTTGCATCGCCTCGAAAGCTACATCAATTACTTTATTGGCATTTTTTGTATCGATTGACCAAATTCCCTGTTCATCAAATTCGTTGTCTTGATTCGTGCTTTTTTCATCATCATCGTTAAAAAAGACCATTTGTTTAAAGGTTTTCAGTTTTGAATTCGCTTTAATCCAAAATAATATTTGACTTGTATAGGGCGACATACTCCCCGTTACATCACAAACTACTAACTGATCCTTCCAAGTGTTATTGCGAGTAAACACTTTTAGCAAGGTTGAATCTTTAAAAGGGGTTTCTTGATTGACAAGGGCATTCACGGCCGTTTTTTCTTCTTGAAAAGTGGGTAAAGGGCGGTAATGAATGACAAATCCGTGAAAATAGTTTTGAATACCCCCTGTTTGAGCAACCCCTGTTTGTTTTACAATTTGCCATTGGATATGACTTGCATTAAATGCTTGGGGCAAATGGATGTATAATTCCAACATCCGCTTACGGTTTAATTCTGAAAAATCTTCCCCGACTGGATAATCTGAATACACCAAATCAACAGCAGTAATACTTCCCTTTTTCACCTCATCCAAGGCTTTCAAATTTAAAATCTGATAATCGCCAGGTGCCATTTTGATTTTTGCCATATCAAATTGGTCATCTTTAGGGGTAAACTTTTCAACAACTAATGTGTCCTTGAATCGAAAACGATCTCTAATCGTTGCTTGTGCTGAGGCGATTCCTTTCACCAAAAGAACCATTGCCAAAATCATTATTCTTGCTTCCATATCTTAGTAATACCAGAAAGCAAAAAAAGTAACAGAAGAATTAAGGAATCGTGAAATTAATTTGTGTGGTAGCGCCTATATTCCCAAGATTTCCCAAATTAACTTGTGTGTTTGCTGAACTGATCCAATCGCCCGAGTCAAACGTTTGGTTTCCATTTTGATCGTATAAAGCATAGTAATAATAGCTTCCTGGATGCATATCACTAAAAGTAAAGCCAGAAAATGGCGACACGAAAACATAACGAGAAATGGAATTTAAGGCTGCCGAATTGAAAGCCAAACCATTGAACAAGGGCTCTGTGGTGAATAACAGCATCACTTTATTGGAAACGATGGGCGTGTAACTGGATGAGAAGGTTACTTGAGCTTGCGTTACTCCTAAATACGGTTGGTCGCTGTCAGGATATGGGTCGCCTGAAGGAGGCGTTGTATTGGGCGAAAAATAGATGGATTCCGTTAAACCATCGAAGGTATTTGTAAAATCTTTGGTCATCGTTTTCTGAGGGAAGTTGAAAAGATTGACCGATGAAATGGCTGCATTGGCATTCACTAATTTAGCAGACCAAGACATGTGTAGATTCCCATTTGTATAGGAAGTCAAATAAATACTATCCGCGCGAAAAAGCAACTCCGAATACGCCCTGCTCTTCCCTTGAATCACTTCAGAAAAGCGGTAATAAGCAGAATTAACTTGTTCAGAAACGGAATCGGCCAACAAATAAGAAACACGTTGCATGCCATTAAAACCACCCCCATTTCGGAATGCTACTTTGAAGCGATCTTGGTGTTTCACAATAAAAAAGGACATGAAAATATCATTCAAGGAATCCAATTCATTTTTAGCAGATATTTGATGGCTAGAAATGGGTCTGAAATCAACAATCCATTTTGGATACGATCCGAGTGCGGTAGTTGAACTGACAGGTCCACTCCAAATTCCCTTTAATTTAGACAATATCCCAAATCCGAAGGTGTTTTCAATGCCATTTGAATTCGCATTGGTGGGAGTATCTGGTTGATCTTTTTTACAAGCGGTAAATAGTAAAGTCGCCAGTAATAATACTAAGGTGCTTTTCATGTTAATATTTAAATACTCTTTTCGTGTAAAATACCCCATTGATGTTAACCGAAACAAAATAAATCCCTTTGCTAACCGATTCGTTTTGATCATTTGTACCATTCCAATTGATTTGAGGTTGATCTAAATAATTGGTCTTAACCAGTTGTTTGATTCGATTTCCTTGGACATCGTAAATGCATGCATTGACCGAACCGTTCACTGCAAAATCGGGCAATTGAATTTGGGTTGATGACTCAAAAGGATTCGGGAAAACTTTGATTTCAGAGTACTCGTTCTCCTCTTCGGAAATTTGCATCAAACTTTCGTTCATTAAAGCCTCCATATCGAAATTTTCATCACCCGTTTGATAATTCATATAATGCATATACGTCAAGAACATCTCATCTGTGGTATTTAATCCAGCAGAAACATTAAGTGGAGGATTATTCGGATTATGCGTATTGCCTGTGGTGTTATTAAATACCCCATTTGCTTTCAAAACTGTACCTGTTGGTAATTTTTGAATGTGTTTAAAAAAGTAAAAATCCTGCCAATGAAAATCCCAATGGGGAATATGGATTAATTTTAAGGTATCACCAACCGGCGGTATTCCGTATACCCTCATGGATTCACCCAATAAATGCATGTGTGGAAAAACACTTAATAAAGAAATGTTAGTGGGTAATCCCCCTGTATTTGGGTATTGCGCATTGACATTGGTGATTTGATTTGCCGGTAAATTAAAACTCCAATTCTGTAAAATCGGTGCTGCTGTTACTTGTCTTACCCCTGACTCACCTGGAGGGTAAAAATGAAAAATAACCTTTGTACTATCCAATTGACCAAAACTGCCCGCAGGATAATGCATCGCAAAGAGAATTTGACTATTCGCCTGCAAAGTCATCCCAAGCTTTAAACTCGTACCCGAAGGCAGGGTCATTGGGCTTGCTCCTGGAGTATATCCCATTAATAAAGTGGCAGATGAACTACTCGGTCCTGCGCAATTACTGCCTACGGTATCGGTGACAGAAGTTCCTGTAGGATCCGCATAAATTAAGGCATGATGTACAATTTGACGATTTCCAGGTATAATTTCTATCGACTTAATGATGCGGTTTTGTGCCAAACCGGAAGGAAGGGCAAAACAAACATAATCGTCATTTTGAGCGGTAGCTTTGCTTAAATAATTCGGGATTTTTACAGTTAAGTCTCCCGCACCTAAAATCGATCCACTCGAAAAGACAGGTGGTGGTGGGGTGTTGGCGCTATTTCCTTCTGGAGTGCCATTCAATAACCAATTCTGAAGGGTAGTTTTTTCAGTAGCAGAAAGCGATCGGTCATGCACGTATTGATTATAGGTATTGCTAGGCGGCCATGGTGGCATGCGATCTTGTGAAATGGCATCGTAAATGGCAGAAGCCATGGGACTAACCTCGTTATACGTACTTAAGGGAAAAGGTGCAATTCCTCCAGTATTGTGACATTTGGTACATTTATTATACACAATGCTTGCCACATCATCACTCCACGTTTGAGCAAAAATAAAAGTTGGAAAAAGGGTACAAAGCAGTAATAGTTTTTTCATGGTGTTTTGTTTGGTAAACTAAATTAACTAATTTTCAGTTATAAACCAATAAATCATGAATTCTCGTTTTCTTTCACTTTTCGAACTTGCTAAGATCTATCATTTTGAAGACCTACTTTCCTCGCCTGACCAACGGGAGGAATGGATCGTGAAGGTAAAAGAAAATCATCGTGAAAATTTTCCCTATACAGAGCAAGAGGTGCTTGAATTTATCAATAGCCTCGATGTAAAAACTTTTTTGTTTCAATCTTGGATTGAAGCATCCTCTTCTTTAAAAAACATCTTACACTTTGGACGAATCGAAACAACTCCTCAATTACCTCCAACCATAGAACAGCATGCTTTTTTTGAGGAATTTGTTGATTACTTGAGTCCTTTTTTATATCCCATTCTAAAAGCCCAATGCGCTGAAGGAATCGATATAATGACCTGGGCTTCGTTCATTCGATTTACCAGTAAAGAGGAACGAAAACAACTTGAAATGTATGCCTTTCACCAACTATTTCCAATTTCGACATGGAAGACCGAAGTGGAGCAATGGAAAGCAGAAATGGATTTTCATCAATGGTGTCAAGGTATTTTAAGTAAGGATCGCATTCAACTGCTCAACTTATTTTCAAATCAGATTTACTTTTTAAAACTGGAGTTGGTGAATTTTTTACAAACGATGATCGAGCACCCGCTGTCAGATCGAAAATTTGCGCTCTGGTGGATCAAGGAACTTCAACTCATTGAACTTCAAGCCGAACATAAAAAAAGAGTGGATGCACTCCTCATCCAACTAAGGACAAATGATACGCGCATTAAAAAATTACAGCGTAAACAAAAACTTCCTTGGAAAAAAATAGGATTGGCCTTGGTCATTGGTTTTTTTATTTTTGGATTGACTTTAATATTCGTTCAACTAAAAAACAAAGTAGAACCAGAAAATATGCAAACCTCTTCATTTTCGCAATTTACCGTAGAAGAACGAAAGCATTTGGATTCGATCATCCAACACCTATCAAAAAATGGAAATGAAGATATTGAACATTTGGATCCCAACCTGCCCTTTTATGGCGTTTCAGAATCGCTTTATTTTCAAGCTAGCATTAAAAACAAAGCCATGCAACAACTGATTGACGATCTTAAAAAGGACTGGATTTTGCATGAAAAAAACCTTTACCAAAGCACTTCTAAGGGTCAAGCTGTTAGTCGATTTACTTATCAAGACTTAATTCCATTGGAGCAGAAAACCAAGGGAAAATTTAGCATTTGGAAAAATGATTCAGATTACGATGTGTTAGTTTTAGTGTATGAAGAAAAAGGATCAGGTTACGTAGCTGCCTTACCTTCTAAAAAGGAACTTCAGTTTAACTTAAATCAAGAAGATCATTTTCTAATACTCGCAGGCTTGCAATTGGAAACTAGAAATCCACTTCAAAAAGGGGACCAACCTTCCAAAAAACTCAACGTTCATTTTCGCAAAATTGATGCGAATTTTGAGAAAACTTTTCAAGAACGCTATTTGATGGAAAAATCATCCACCTCCAAATTTTTAATAGCTGGCAAAAAGGGAGAACGCGTGGATTTGATCGATGTCAATGCAGTTGCGAAATTTGAGCAATAAAATATTAATCCGTATTTTTGCCGTATGATTTTATACAATGTTACCGTAAGTATTGACCCTTCCATCAAAGAAGAGTGGATTAGCTACATGAGAAGTACACATATTCCGGATGTCATGGCTACCGGATGTTTTATTGAAAGTAGATTCTCTAAGTTACACGCTGAGGATGAAAGTGAAGAAACCTATGCCATTGCATACGTGGCCAAAAACATTGATCAACTTGATATTTATCAAAAGGAACACGCAAAAAAATTGCAAGAAGACCATTCATCCCGTTTTATGGGTAAATTCGGTGCTTTTAGATCCATTTTATCCATCATCGAAGAATTTAAATAATGCGTGTTAAACCTAAAAAACATCTCGGTCAACATTTTTTAACCGATCGAAATATTTGTCAAAAAATAGCCGTCCAATTTCAACACCATCAAGGCGTGAAGAAGGTCTTGGAAATTGGCCCTGGTATGGGAGCATTAACCGAATATTTATTACAAGATCCCGAATCAGAAGTGCACGTACTGGACATTGATACGGAATCTATTGCTTACTTAGAATTGAATTTTCCTAAACTTACAGGAAGAATACACAGCGGCGATTTTTTAAAGTTGAAATTGGAACAATTGATGGGGGATGAACCTTTCGCTGTGGTGGGAAATTTTCCATACAATATCTCTTCTCAGATTTTATTCAAGTGCTTAGAGTACCGCAATCAAATCCCAGAAATAATGGGGATGTTTCAAAAAGAAGTGGCGGAGAGAATTGCGGAAAAACCGGGTACCAAGCAATACGGAATCATCAGTGTTTTACTGCAAACTTTTTATACGATTGATTATTGTTTTACGGTAGATGAACATGTGTTTAATCCACCTCCAAAAGTGAAATCGGGTGTGATTCGTCTGACCAGAAACCATCGTCAAACCCTCCCTTGCGATGAAAAACTTTTCATTCAAGTGGTGAAGATGAGTTTCAATCAACGACGAAAAACGATCCGAAATTCAATCAAACCTCTAATTGGAGGTAAAGAATTTGATCATCCATTTCTAACCCTCCGACCAGAGGTATTAGATGTGGATCAATTCATCGAATTGACTGTAGCATTGGAAAAATTGAATCAAATTCCATAAGTTTTTAATTAAAAAGTGGCATTATTTAGTTTTTTTCATTTACTTTGCCTATAAAATTTTTAGAAATGAGTTCTTCAACTGTTTTTTACGCGATTAGTGATTTATTAACTTGGACCTTCGGATTTTTCGAGGTGGTAGGAAATTACTTCAATTACAGCTTAATCGTATTAGGCTTTTTCGGTTTATTCTATTGGTTAAATATCCAAAAGAAGTTAAATGATAAAGCGGCGAAAGACCCAAATCAAATCAAATAATAAGTTCAATTATTAAAGATATCATAGGTTGTTAACATCGTTGACAACCTTTTTTTTGCATGAAAAAAACGATCATCATCACCGCAGGAGGAATTGGCAAAAGAATGGGAGGAGATCTTCCCAAGCAATTTTTAATCGTAAATGGTTATCCTATTTTGATGCACACCCTTACCCAATTTCACCATTTCGATCCTCAAGCACAATTGCTTTTGACCCTTCCAGAGGATTGGAAAACCTATTGGGAAAACTTATGTGAAAAATATTCCTTCAATATCGAACATCAAGTCATTTCTGGAGGGATAGAACGCTACCATTCGATTAAAAATGCCCTTCAACAAGCAAATGGCGAACATGTTTATGTCCATGATGGTGTTCGACCAATGGTCAGTCAACAAACACTTAACGCCTGCGAAGAAGCATTACATCAGTTTCAAGCAGTGATTCCTGTCATTCCCGTCAAAGATTCTCTTCGACAAATCGGACAACAAAGCAATATTGCTACAGATCGAACAGCATATCGATTGGTACAAACCCCACAATGTTTTCATCGAGATGTACTGATGCAAGCTTATCAGCAAGACTTTCATGAAGGCATTACGGATGATGCCAGTTTAGTAGAGGCAATTGGTGTAGCCATACATCTGGTAAGTGGGAATGAAGAAAACATCAAAATCACCACCCCATTTGATCTACAAATTGCCGAATTACTGTTGAAAAATTACAACAATTGACGATCGACCATTAATTGTGCAATTTGAATGGCATTGGTCGCCGCACCTTTTCTTAAGTTATCTGCAACCACCCACATGTTTAAGGTTTTTGCTTGAGACTCATCTCTTCTCAATCGTCCGACAAACACGTCGTTTTTCCCTTCCGCATAACGTGGCATTGGATAACTGAATTGCGTTGGATCATCTTGTAAAGTAATTCCTGATTGATTGGCCAATAATTGGCGAACTTCTTGCAATTCAAATTCATGCTCAAACTCAACATTGATTGCTTCTGAATGACCACCAACTACCGGTACGCGAACTGCAGTCGCTGTTACCTGTATCGTTGGGTCTAGAATTTTTTTCGTTTCATTCGTCAACTTCATTTCCTCTTTGGTATATCCATTATCTAAGAAGCTGTCGCATTGTGGAATACAGTTCTTGTCAATTGGATAGGCATAAGCCATTTCACCAGAAATCCCATTTCGCTCATTTTCCAACTGCTCTACCGCCTTCACTCCCGTTCCGGTAATGGATTGGTAAGTGGAAACAATCACGCGTTTCACTTGATATTTTTGATGCAAAGGTGCTAGGGCTAATAACATTTGAATGGTGCTGCAATTGGGATTAGCAATGATTTTATCCTCTGGATTTATTAAATGTCCATTTATTTCGGGGATGATCAATTTCTTAGTTGGATCCATACGCCACGCAGAAGAATTGTCAATAACAACCGTTCCTACCTCTGCAAATTTAGGTGCCCATGCTAGTGAAGTTTCACCTCCAGCAGAAAAAATTGCAATTGTGGGTTTTTGACTAACCGCTTCCTCTAACCCAATAATAGTGTAGGTTTTTCCAAGATAGTCCATCGTTTTACCAACCGATTTTTCAGACGCTACCAATAACAATTCATCATATTGAAAAGCCTGTTCTTTTAAGACGGTCAACATAACATTTCCAACCATACCCGTAGCACCTACAATTGCAATTTTCATATTTTTATTTTTTAAACAAAATTACTACATTTGAGATACTATTCCATAAAAATGAAACACATTTTACTATTCACTATTTTATTTTCCGCTGGAAAATTAACGAGTCAAATCTGGGAAAATTTTCAAGATCATGATTTAACCCTCAACCCCACTTGGACAGGGGACTTAAGCAATTTTATCACCAATGCAAGTGATCAATTGCAAAGCAACCAAACAGTAGCTGGAACTTCCTATTTGGCATTGCCTCATAATTTAGATTTTGTCGGCATTTCAGAATGGCATTTTTACTTGAAATTAGCCTTCGCCCCATCCGGTTCGAATTATGCAAAATTTTACCTTACCGCTAATAGCTCAGATTTATCCACCAACCCAGATGGATATTTTTTACAATTTGGAGAAGCAGGGTCGACAGATGCAATCCGTTTAGTAGGAAGAAATCTTGGCGTAAACACCGAAATATGCGCAGGTCCTTTGGGTGCTATCGCAACCGGAGTGGATGTTAAAATTAAAGTGTTAAGAGACCAAACAGGTTATTGGGAATTATTCATTGATTCTGCGGGTGGTGAAAATTATTCCATGTTAACTTCAGGAACAGATAACCTAAATTTATTAGGGAATTGGTCTGGTATTCAAACGGTTTATACGGCCTCAAATGGTTCAAAATTTTACCTAGGCCATCTGTATCTCGGTCCAAAAATCGTAGATCTCACACCACCGGCATTGATGCAATTGGAAGTAACATCTCCCACTACGCTCGTACTGACCTTCGATGAGCCTTTGTCTACAATTGATGCAGAAAATATTACTCATTATCAATTGCTTCCCACAATAGGCATTGTCAGTTGTATTCAACAACTAAGTTTCCCTGAAAAGGTAAACATCACCCTCATCGATTCCCTTCAAAATGATACGAATTACACCCTACATCTTCAAAATATTGCCGACACCAATTCAAATATCCTTCTTTCGTTCGACACCACATTTCATGTTTTGTATGGTGTTTCGGCAGAGAAATCGGATATCATCATTCAAGAGATTTTTGCAGATCCATCTCCATCAGTAGGCTTAAAAAACGTGGAGTACATTGAATTGTATAACCGATCCCAAAAATACATTTCTATCCATAATTGGCGTTTAAGTGATGGAACAAGTACTGCCATTTTCCCGGATAGCATCATCAAACCCAATCAATATTTGATTGTTTGTCCTTTAAATGGAATAGATTCTTTTGCCATTCATCCCTATGCCTTAGCTAATTTCCCTAGTTTAAATAATACCGGTGATCATTTGATTTTATCTAATTCATCCAATATGATTATAGACGAGGTAAGCTATAGTGATACTTGGTATCAAGACGCTTTTAAAAAAGACGGTGGTTATTCTTTAGAGCGAATCCACCCAAACCACCCATGTAGTGATGCAAAAAACTGGATAGCTTCGAACGATCCAACAGGAGGAACTCCTGGTTTGATCAATAGCGTCTTCGATAATACGCCGGATACAATTGGTCCAAAAGTGCAAGCAATCAACGTGTTAAATAATAGTGAAATTCAAATCCTATTTACAGAACCTATTGATTCCAATTATTTAACCCTGAATCAAATCGTGCATTTTCCCAATTTATTGCTCCAATCGTTAAGCATTCCCAGTCTATTTACAAATCATGTCAATTTACATCTTTCGAATCCATTAGATTCAGGAAAATATTACCACATTAAACTCCTTCAAATTCAAGATTGCTGGTCCAATACATCAAATGATTCGATGGACTACATACTCCCTTTTGAGCTGCGAAAGGGAGACATTTATATCAATGAAATCTTGTTTAATCCTGTCACAAACGGTTCAGATTGGATTGAATTGTATAATGCATCTGATCGTATCCTCCATTTAGATGGTTTGAATTTTGCCAATTGGAAAGATAGTGTCAGTAACCTTAAAAGTGTTCCACCAGTACTTTTCCATCCAAAAACTTACCTGGTCTTTGGGAACGATTCTTCGTTTGTTAAAAATCAATATCCATATGCACAAACTGGCTGCTATGTAGAAATGATGCTGCCGAGTTATAACAATGATTCATCGAGCGTGTTTCTGGTCAAAGACCAACAAATCATCGATCGCGTTTCTTATCAAGAAGATTGGCATTTTAAACTTTTGGAATCGACCGATGGGGTTTCCTTGGAACGTATTTCGTGGAATTTACCTTCAAATGACCAAAATAACTGGCATTCTGCAGCAGAAAATATAGGATTTGGCACCCCTGGATTTGAAAACTCTCAGTTTTTAGCGGGTAGTTTTGAAGGGGAACTCAGTCTTGAAAACAAAGTGATTTCACCCGATAACGATGGTTATGAAGATGTGCTTTTCATCAATTACCGCTTTGAAGCTATTGGAATGGTGGCAAATTTGCGTATTTTTGATGAACAAGGTCGACTTAATGCGATTTTACTCAATAATGAATTAATGGCAAAAAAAGGGACAATCACTTGGGATGGAGTTACTGACGAAGGAGTTAAAGCAACTATAGGTCCTTACATTCTTGTTATTGAAGCCTTTCAGGTTGACAGTGGTAAAACTTTTCATCAAAAATTAGCGTTTACGGTAGTAGGAAAATAATATGTTTACACCCGGTTCAAAAGGTTGGATAAATAAATACTTCGATTTAGTCGATCGTGGTGAAATTGAATTAAACATCCCAGAAATTGAAAAGGAACAGATTGCTCATTACCTGCAGATCAAATTTTCCAATTCAGGAGTAATGTATGGTTTTCCCGCAGAATTTATATTTTGCAAACACATCGATCAATCCAAGTGGACCGTTGATGAAAAACTTAAAATTTTACTTTTCGAGGCTTTATTACTGATCTATCTCATTAAAATTCCTCATTTCAAACGGCATGAATTCATTGAGTCGATTCAGCATTTTTACGTCAACCACCGACCCAATTTTCTTCAAAAGTTCCTTGCAAGTATTTTGAATACGAAACAAGAGCAAGTAGTTGAAACAATCTTGACCAAAAGAATATCGTTACGGGGAAAATTCAATGAAACCAAATTCTGGTTGCTATATGCTCATAATGTTTTCGTTTACATCGACATCCTTTTATACCGCGATTACATTACCGATTATAAAGAAGGTGCCATTTATTCATACGATGACATTGCCTTAAATGCCTTAATCGTTATGAATCTTGTCTCTGCAGCGGACGGGGTAATTGATGAAGTAGAAAAAAATCTATATAAATTATTTTTGGTGTCGGCCAATTTGAATGATCAGTATTATGAAAAAGCAGAAAAGCTATTTCAATACGGGGCGAAAATTAAAGATTTAAAAAATATAGGATCTGAAAACCAACTATATCGTAATTTTTTATTAAATATTGCGTTTTTCACATTATTTATCAGTCACGATCAGATTGAGAAGGAGCGAAAAGTTATACAAAAAATTGCCAAAAAAATTGGATTTGACACCGATCAAATATTAAAAATTGAAATGATGGTAGAACAATTTTTGTTGAAAAATGCGCAAGATCTACCTTTTGTTAATGCCCGATCCAATACAGATCAAATGCTGAGAAGTGTCTCCAAAAAATGGCTTAAAATATTAGGCAGGAACAAGGATAAAATGGTCATTGAATTAAAACAATCTAAGGATTTGATTCGGTTGATCAATAAATCGCGTAAAGAAGATTTGACAAAAACAGAAAAGGAATTGGTAAAAGCACAATTTAAAGATTTAATTAAAACAGTTCCATCTCTAGCCATTTTTATGCTTCCTGGTGGAGCAATTCTGTTACCTATCCTCAGTAAAGTATTACCCGATATTTTACCATCTGCTTTTAAAGATAACGAAATAAATAACTAGTAGAAAACACGTAATTTGTAGACGAACATTTGCATAGTTTAGACTAATGGCATATATTTGCCCCACTAAACTATTAATAATGAACAAGATAATTGTCCTACTATTAATATTTCTATCTCATGTAGAAATAAACGCCCAAGAAAACAAATCGTTTTTATTCACGAAAATCATTGTTGAACAACAGATTTCACCCCAAGAGGTAAAAAACATCAACACTGAAATTTCAAAATTAGGCCATTTTCGGGTTTCCAGAATGGATCGAAACACCTCACTCTATGTTGCTATTTATGAATCCTCAACGAGCAATATAGAAGAAAAAGTAAAGCAATGGTTTGAAAATCACGGCTATACTATCAAATGTTATTATACGGATAGCTATGTTGAGGGTGAGACGAAGAATTTAAAGAAATTAAACTGTAAATAAGATGAAAAATATATTTTCCTTTTTACTCATCACGTTTAGTTCATTGGCATTTGGGCAAACAGACTATTGTACTTCCGCCCCAAGTTTAACGGTTGGTGCCACTTGTTCTCCAACCAATTTCAACGTAGTAGGTACCTTTCTTGATAATTTTACCTCTGAACCTTCTTGTGGGACCAATTATCGAGATGGATTTTTTCAATTTACAGCTACCACAACAAACAGTACGGTAACTTTAACGGACGCAGCATCTAATGGACCAAACCCTGGAGTCATGGTATTAAGTGGCAACTGCGGTTCTGGTTCATTTACAGAAATTGCTTGTAGCGATAATGCGAATGGAGTAACCGAAACAATGTCCTTTACTACAACAATTGGTCAAACTTATTTTATTGTAATCTTTAGAAGCAATAATGCTAACCTCAATGATATGACTGGAACGGTTTGTGTAACAGGTTCTAATGTGCCTGATGAACCTTGTTCAGCGCAACCTTTAACTGTGGGTACCTCGTGCACATATACATCAGGAAATAATACAAATGCAACAGATTCTCCTATATTAGATCCAGGTTGTGCTTGGTATGCAGGATCAGATGTGTGGTATTCCGTAGTGGTTCCAGCTGGTGGGGCAGTAACGATTGATATGCAATCAGGGACAATGATTGATGGGGGTATGGCAGTCTACAACGGAACATGTAATGCATTATTATTTATTGATTGTGATGATGATTCTAGTCCTAATGGGTCGATGCCACAACTTTTCATAAATGGGCAAGTTCCAGGAAGCACTCTATGGATCAGAGTCTGGGGATATGCTGGGGAATTAGGCTCGTTTGGAATTTGTGTTACCGAAGCACAAACTGTTGTTACTGCATCCGATTGTCCTCAATATGTAGACGTTTGTACCGACTTAGGTTTTGAAATTGATCCAAATGGATCAGGTCTTATTAATGAAATTCCTGCTTTAGGGTCTTATGGCAATCCTGATTATGATGGTTTATTTAATTTAAATCCTTGGGGGACCTATAACTACGGATGTCTTCGTGTAGGTGAATCAAACAGTACATGGATGGTAATCAACATATCTGGAAGTGGCGATTTGGAATTTACTTTTGGTGGAAATAGCACTCAGACAGGGTATTACGATTGGATCATGTACCCATACACTGATCTTAGCACCTGTAATGCCATTTCTAGCAATACGGTAGCGCCAGTTCGTTGCAATTGGAATTCGGTTGACTATGGTGGTACAGGCTTAGCAAGCACTATACCCTTTGATGGTGATTTTGGAAACTATGAACCTCCTTTAGCGGTAACAGCTGGACAAAAATACATCATCTGTTTTTCGAATTGGAGTTCGGTGGCGACAAATGTACCTTTACAATTTGGTGGAACAGCAGTAGTGAGTTGCCAACCACTGGGTGTAAATTTATTTGATTACACGGTAGATTGTGAAGAAAATGAGCACTTATTAGAGTGGAAAACTTCCCATGAAGAAAACTTCAGTCACTTTGAAGTGCAGCGTATGAATGAACAACAACAGTGGGAAATCATGAGTCAGATCAACAACCCTGTTCATGAGGAAGGAACTACTCGAGTGTATCGTTTTCAAATCGAAGCAAGAACGGCTGAAATTCAATATTATCGATTAAAGATGATCGATGTGAACGGAGATTTTGAATATTCAGACATTAAATCTGTTTTATGTTCTAAAACCATTCAAAACAATACATTAGCGCCAAATCCTTCTAAAGACTTCACGAATTTAATTTACTATTCAAATAGTATCGGAACTTTAGAAATTATGGATCAAACCGGTCGATTAATTCAACATTATACGCTTGAAAATACCGGAAAAAGAATGGTTGAAAAAGTAATTGATGTGCAGGACTTAAAAGAAGGGGTATATTATTTTATGTTGAACATCGACGACCAAGTTACTACCTTGCCATTTATCAAACAATAAGCTAGAGCTTTCGTTCATCGGGTTTAATCTTGAAGGTAAACCCGGTGAACCCTTTTCGAAATACTGGTCAGAACTTCATACGGTATGGTCTCCGTTTGATTTGCAAAATCTAGAAGGCTTTGATGGCCTCCAATGATTTCAATTTCGTCACCCTCATTCACGAGTAAACCAGAAACGTCAATCATAATCATATCCATGCATACGTTTCCTAAAGTAGGACAAAAATGCTGCTTCCAATAAACACCTCCCTTGCCTTGAGAAAGTGATCGCTTAAAGCCATCCGCATAACCCACTGGGACAATAGCAATAGTCTTGGTTTCACTTGCAATAAAACTACGATTGTAGCCAACACTGTCGCCTTTTTTTAATTTTTTTATCTGACTGATGCTGCTTTTCCATTTGAAAACCGCTTTCAAGTCATTTTTAAAAGCCGGATGATTGCTCAAACCATACATGCCAATCCCTATCCTTACCATATCAAATTGAGCAAAACCATAATTGATTATCCCTTCAGAATTTAATATATGTCGATCGAAAGCATAGCCCAATGTTTCATAGATGAATTTCGTAGCGGATTGAAAACGATTGATTTGTAATTCTGAAAAGCGTCGATCTCTGCGATTATCAGATTCTGCAAGGTGACTATAAACGCCTTTCACATATACTTCCGGTTGGGATTTTATGAGCGCTAAAACCTCGGGTAAATCTGCTTGCTCAAAGCCCAATCGATGCATTCCTGTCTCTAATTTCAAATGGATAGGGAAATGGGTCTTACCTGAAAATATAAGTTCTTTGATGAATTGATCCAATTGGTATTTCGCATAAATCGCAGGTTCTAATGCATATTGAATGCAATCACTAAATCCATCTTCTTCTGCATTCATGACTAAAATGGGTGCTTTTACACCTAATTTTCTTAAGGCGATTCCTTCATCTGCGTAGGCTACACCAAAATAAGGTATCCCTAAATTTTCTAAAAATAACGGGATAGCATCTTGACCTGAACCATAAGCATCCGCTTTAACCATCGCCATCATTTTAGTACCGGGATTTAACTCAGCACGATACTTCTCAATGTTATGCTTGATCGCTGAAAGATCAATTTCAATATACGTTTGGTGTTTCTTTAAGCGATAAAAATTAATCAATCGTTCCATGCCCGCTTTTCGCGTTCCTTTAAGCAACACAACGCTGTGGTCAAACGTTAAAGAAGGCTGTTCGTTAGGATATAAGAACTCATAACGAATAGGTTGAAAAGATTGCAGTGCCTGAGTCAATTGCTCCTCTAAGCCAGAATTATGCTCGTGCATACCAATGATTACGATACGGTCTCGGCTTCCTGCAATGGAGACTTGAAAAGCTAAGGACTGAACAAAGGCCTCCGTATCGAGGTGATAAGCATCGTGAATGACTAAAGATTGATTTTTACCTTCAAAAGTTTCCAAGCGCATGGCCAAAGAAGGAAGATGCTTAATGCGGTCAAAAAAAGAGAGACCTTTAACTTTAAAATAGGAAGCCACACCAATCGCAATGGTTGCATTAAACACATGTACTGCATCAGTATAAGGGAAAAAACTTAATTCTTTTTGAAAGGCAGAAGGTTGCATCTTTTGGTGAAGAGCTGAAAAAGTTTTCGGGACTTCAACCCCTGGTCCAAAAAAAGTAAACTGACACCCCTTGAACAAACTCATTTTTTCGGCGAAATGTTCTTTTTCACTCTTAAAATTTGTTCGATGTGCAGTTCCAAAACTGGTGAAAATCCCGTATTCAGGTTGCACCATTTCTGCTAAAGCTTCCATCTCTCCGGCTTCAGAAATTCCCACTTCAACCAAGCCAAAATCTGCTTGTAGGTCAAAATTAAGCAGCGATAAAGCTACACCCAACTGTGAATTGTAACTTTTAGGACTCCGTTGTACTTTGTATTTGATCGATAACAACTCGTAAAGCCATTCCTTGACCATCGTTTTGCCATAACTCCCAGTAATCGCGATCAATGGATAATTTAATTGCTTGCGGTAATATTTTGCGTACGACTGAAGTGCCTTCAACACATCTGCTACATGAATAAAGACTGCTCCTTCGTAGGCTTGAACATCGGTAGTTTGATCGATTAAAAATAGACGAATTCCCTTGTTATAAGCCTCTCCAATAAATTGATGGCCATCGCGATGATTGCTCTTTAAGGCGATGAAAATACTTTTTGACCCTTGATAGATTTTTCTAGAATCGTAAACAAGGGCATGATCAACTTGAGTTAAATCACCTTGGATGATTTTACCGGCTATGACCTCTAAAAAAGTTGATATCTCACAATTTATTTTCACAATGAAAAAGTACTAAAATTTCTAAATGAATCGCATCTTGTCAAAATTCTAAACTTTTGGACTTATTAACAATCTTTAGAAGAGAATTTTTTAAAAAACTTAACTATTCAATGGATTTTGACCTTAAATTTACGATATATTATAGGTTGTATTCACTATAATTTCAAAAAAATCGTAAAAGGAAGAAAAATGAAGGAATTAATCAATCAAATCCAGTCTTTACAACTTGCTATTGAAAATGGAAATGTCGACGCGAAGACCATGGATGATTTTGTAAACAGCAGTAAAGAATTATACGAAAGAGCGATTATTTTACGGTATAAATTGTACGAACAAGAAATTCTATCTATTCCTTTTTCTACTGAAATTCCTTTGATGGAAATCAACCTTTCTTCAGATGATTTTGAAATGGAACAAGAAGAAATTCCTGCCGCAGCAGCTCCAATGGAAGAAACGGTTGAGGAACCTTTCACCATAGAAGAAGAGACAACGGTTGAATCTTTTGAATTGGAAAGCGATGAACCAGTCATGGAATTGAATTTTGATTCGAACGAACAAGAAGAAATACCTGCAACTGACCATAGCATTGAGGAAGTGATTGAGCAAATGACGATCGCGAGCAACCAACCGATTGAAGATATGCCTATTGAAAATGCTTTCGAAATGTCAACCCCTAACGACGATAGTCTTGGAAGTAAATTAGGTCTGACAAAAATCGATACGTTGATTGGGTCTTTTGGATTGAATGAACGACTACAATATATCAATGAACTCTTCGATGGTTCTTCTGAAGTGTTTTCGGATGCGATAAAAACTTTAGACAATCAAGCAGATTACGCAGCTGCAAGACAAATCATGAAAGATTTTGCCATGAATTATCATTGGGACAAAGAGAGTGAAACAGTAGTAGAATTTGCTCAAAAAGTCGCTAGACGATATGCTTAAACGCTTTCTGCTTATATTTTTATACTTACCGGTTTTTGGTCAAGTAGAAAGTATTAAAGAAGATGTCTCAATACTTTGTTCTCCCACCTTCCATGGCAGAGGATATGTTGAAAATGGCGATGAAATTGCTGCGAATTACCTAGCGCAACGATTCAAACAAATCGGTTTAAAACCATTAAAAAATTCGTATTTTCAAAATTTTCGTTTTGATGTAAATTCTTTCCCAGGATCCCTGAATTTTATAATCGATCAAGACACCTTAATCCCTGGAATTGATTATTTAATCGATCCGGGATGTCCTAATTTTAATGGCAACTTAAATCCAAAATCCCTTTCTTTTGAAATTTGTAGAAATCAAGAAAAATTAATTGCTGAAATAAAACAAATTCTTACCCAAAAAGAATTCAATGCGGTTTTACTTGATTTCAGAACCACACCAAAAGATTCATTAGCATTAATAAGAGGAATCGGTGAGGAAATCGCGCAAATTTTACCGGTCGTGGAATGGGTTAATCAAAAGCTAACTTGGTCTGTTAGCCAAGAACAACTCAACTTTCCATTGGTACAGTTGCATAAAGACTCTATGAAACTTCAAGACATTCGCTTAGCAATTGAGGCAAAATTAGTAAAGGGTCACGAAAGTAAAAATGTGATTGCATGCATAAAATCCAAGAAGAAAAAGGCAAAAACGATTGTTTTTACCGCCCATTATGATCATTTGGGGCGAATGGGGAAATCCACTTATTTTCCAGGAGCGAATGATAATGCAAGCGGTGTAGCCACGTTATTGGCAATGGCTGAAAAGTGCATGAAAAACCCCATTCAACATTACAACATCGTCTTTATAGCATTTGCCGGGGAAGAGGTTGGACTTTTAGGTTCAAAATATTTTGTAGAACATCCTTTAATGGATTTAAAAAAGATTCAATTTTTAATCAATTTAGATATCATGGGGAGCGGTGAAGATGGGATTACCGTAGTCAATGCTACCTTATTTAATGATGCCTTTCAAACATTAACGCAAACAAATACGGAAGGCCAATTCCTTTCACAAATAAAATCAAGAGGTCCGGCAGCTAATTCTGATCATTATTGGTTTACGCAAAAACAAGTGCCATCCTTTTTTATTTATACGATGGGCCCGAATAAAAATTACCACGATGTGCACGATACCTATGAAAATTTAACCTTTGCTAAAAGCAATGCCTTGGTGGAATTACTCTATCAATTTGCGACGAAATTGTAGTTATCGAAGTATTTTCCATGGATTAATTTTCTCTCCTTCGATTTTCAAAAAATATAATCCACTTGGTAAAGCACTAAAATCAAATTGAACTTGATTGGCATCTATGACAATAATCTTCGGTGTGATGACTTGACCTTGATGATTGTAAAGTACAAAATGACTTCCTGCTATATTGAAACTGGAATGTTTTAAGCGGTACTGATCTTCCATTAATCGTGTAAATTGAAACGCATTGGATAATTCGTCCAAACCAGCAGTGGAAATGGTAATTGATTTTTTCAAGGTATCTTCACCACAACTGTTGTAGGCGATCAATTGGATTTCATAGTTTCCTGAGTTACTGTAAGTATGATTTGGGGAAGAATCCACAGAGCTAGAACCATCTCCAAAATCCCAAAGATAATGGGTGCTCCGCCAACTTTTATTTTCCAATTGAATGGAATTATTGAACAGGGTATATTCAAATTTGGCAATAGCCGTTTCAGTATTTGTTCGGAGGGACCAATGTTCCATACTGTCCAATACGGTTAAGGATGCAGCTTGCTGTAAAAGGTTTGCGGTATTCATGTCCAAATTGCCCATAAACATCGTATTCAAAGGCGATTTATGAAAAAGCGAGGCATAAAAAACACAAGCCGCCAAATAGGTACCTTCTTCGGAAGGGTGCGAACCATCTCCAGCATATAAATTGATGGAAGGGTATTGATCACGTACATAAGCCCATGCGGAACCAACGGGTGAAACAGATCCTTGGGTACTGTCGTTGATGCGCAAATAGGCATCATGAAGCCTCCAATTCATTTTGTGAAAGGTATTGATGGAATCCCATTGTGGATCACCAAATGCTCTGCCCCAAGTCATAAAGTATAAAGGCTGGGAACAGTAACGATTAGCATAAATACTGTCGGCTAAACGTTGAGCTGCTGGTAATGTGCTTGCGTTGACTTGAGCGAAAGGAAAAGAAGGCTCTTGACTTTGCGCCTGAAGTACCACATAGTCCCAAGGTTGACTATTGATTTTCTGATAGGTAAGGTTGTCATTGGCATGATTCTCGAAGGTAAATCCACCATTGGTTTTTGCATCGATGGTCAAAACATCCCCCTTTCCCGCAGCAATTTGTTTTAGCGTATAGGGTAAATCATTGACATATGTATAACTGTTTCCAATAAACAAAACGGATAAGCTATCTTGGCTCCAAAATGGAAACGCGAAAAGACAAAAGAAAAGGGCAATTTTTTGGGGCATGTTGAAGTTGAGTTGAGATTAGAGAGCTAAAATAGAAATAATCGATTAAAAAGTTTGAGTTTCAAAAGATTATCTGTCGCAATTTTAATGCACCACAGAAACCAACAATCCGAAGAAATGTTTAATTTTAAGCGAATAAAAACACGTTCATGTCAGGTCAACTTATACGCATATTACTCATTACGATCCTTCTTGTCAGTCAAAAACTGTTGTTTGGACAGGCTTATCAAGGACGCGAAAAACCAGTAAAAACCTATCAAAAAGCGGGAAATTGTACCCCGCCTACCACCACCACTTATATGGAGCTTAACAATGTGCGAGCGATGGTGCATACGGCCGGAAATTTGTGGCAAGTGCCCAATCAAAATTATTCGCAATATGAAGTGCCTAAAAATTCAGGCCGAATGGCCTTGTTTACCGCAGCGCTTTGGTTGGGAGGAACCGATGTGAATAATCAATTGAAACTTGCCGCCTTGAGGTACCGAAATGGACAAGATTATTGGACGGGGCCGCTTTCGAATCAAATGGCTGAAACCAGTTATGAAAATTGTGACAAATACGATCGCCATTTTACGACTACGCAAGATGATGTTAGAACTTTCAAGGCCTGGTTTGATGCTGGATTAGCAGATGCAGCAAACGGAACCAATACCCAAAGCACCTTATTTCCAGGTTACAAAGTGCCTTTGATCATTAAGGAATGGCCTGCTCACGGCGATGTTTCTCAAGGACAAGACTATTATTTGGCACCCTTTTTCGATCGTGATCAAGATGGAAATTACGATTGGCAAAATGGAGATTACCCTTGGTACGATTTAGATAAAACGAAGGATTGTAAAACCGACCGTCGCGTTTCGCTTTATGGAGATATCAACTTTTGGTGGGTTATGAATGACAAAGGGAACATCCACACTGAAACAGGAGCGGATCCAATTGGAATGGAGATTAGAGCGCAAGCCTTTGCTTTTGCCTCAAATGATGAGGTCAATAATATGACCTTTTACAATTATGAATTGATCAATCGCGGAACACAAACTCTATACAATACCTACTTTGGATTTTTCACCGATGGCGCTTTGGGCGATCCATACGATGACTATGTGGGTTGTGACGTAAACCGAGGATTAGCATATTACTACAACGGTGATAATTACGATGGCGATAATTCTGGATTCTTGGGTTATGGAAATAATCCACCTGCAGTCGGAGTTGACTTTTTTGAGGGGCCTTATCAAGACAATGATAATATCGATAATGCCTTTGGAATAGGCGTGAATGAAGCTTTAAATGGTATTGGTTATGGAGATGGAATTATCGATAACGAACGATTTGGGATGCGTCGATTCCTCTATTACAGTAATACAACTAACGGTTCCAATCCAGCTCAAACAGATCCCATCAATGCCGTTGATTATTACCAATACTTAAGAGGTTACTGGAAAGATGGTACGCCGTTTTATTACGGAGGTAGTGGACATTTATCGGATGCCGAAGCTGATCCAAATACTCCTTGTGCTTTTATGTTTCCTGGAGATACTGACCCATTAGGTTGGGGGACAAATGGAATTCCTCAATTACCTTGGACAGAATACGGATCCAACAATCCTCCTAACGATCGCCGATTTTTACAATCTGCAGGACCTTTCATCTTAAAACCAGGAGCGGTAAATAACATTACGGTAGGTGTAGTTTATGCAAGAGCAAGTTCAGGAAATCCATTTGAATCTGTAAAATTGCTTCAAAAGGCAGATGATAAAGCGCAAGCACTTTTTGAAAATTGTTTTAAAGTATTGGATGGTCCGCATGCACCTGAACTTAGCGCGCAAGAATTAAACAAAGAAGTCGTATTGTACTTATACAACCCAGCCAATTCGAACAATTATTTGGAACAATATACCGAGCTCGATCCTTTCATCTTTACCACAGAACCAAATGCCGACAAAGCTTATCGTTTCCAAGGGTATCAAATTTTTCAATTGAAAACAAAGGATGTTTCCTTGTCGGATATTGAAAATCCAAACAAAGCACGATTAGTTGCACAATGCGATTTAAAAGATGGAATTTCACGCATCATCAATTTTGAATACGATGAAGATTTAGAAGCGTCCATTCCTGTAGAAAAAGTGAATGGTGAAAACAAGGGAATTCAGCATTCTTTCCGCTTTACGGAAGATGCCTTTGCGCAAGGAGATCGACGATTAGTCAATTTTAAAAAATATTATTATTTGGCACTCTCTTATGCAACCAATAACTACAAAACCTACAATCCAAATGATCCACAATCCTTAGATGGTCAGAAGAAAATTTACCTACCCTCTCGAAAAGCAGCACAAGGCGAAGTCAAAGTGATTGAGGTTGTCCCTCACAACCCAACGCCAGAGGCAGACGGTACATTACAGCGCATTGCTTACGGTTCATCACCCCGCATTACGCGTTTGGATGGATTTGGAAATGGATTCCGTTCGTTAGAGTTAACGAAAGAAACAGCGGCTAAAATTTTAGCTGAAGGTTACGATCCAAACCCAGTTTACGATTACGGTGCTGGTCCGATAAACATCAAAGTGGTGGATCCATTGAATTTAGCTAACGGATATTTCGAATGTAAATTTAGAGATTACAATACGTCAAATTCAAACGGAGCAGATACTGCAAAATGGACCGTTTACCGTTACGATCGTAAAGGAGGAAATTTATTGGATTCTGTTCTTTCAGAAACGATGATTTCGAATAACAATGAACAAATTATTCCAAATTGGGGTATTTCGGTACAAATCTACCAAGAGAAGTATTATGGAAATGCAGCTGTGGATAAAAAAGTAACGGATATGATTGGAGACCCTACCATTTATTTTGCAGATTCATCTAAAACTTGGTTGACCGGTATTCCAGATAACGATGCCTTCTATCCAACGAACTGGATTCGTTCAGGAACGTATGCGTCAGCAACTACAGATTGTATTACGACAGGTCCAGATTATTTGAATCCATGTAATTACAATGATGAAGCTACCGTAGATGATAACAAAGCATTTGCGAAATTATTAGGAGGAACCATTGCTCCGCACCGCTTAGCAGGTTACCAATCTAGTTTCATGCCGATGGCTTATTACAACATGCCTTCTCCAGGTTCATCGCGAAACAATGCTTCGATCAGTTTCTTGCCAAGTGTGAACATTATCATCACGAATGATAAATCCAAATGGACTCGTTGTCCGGTGATTGAAACAGGAAGAGATGCAGCCTTGACACAAGGTGGAGCAGCCGCAGGAGCACTTCGTAAAGCACCAAGTGTGGATAAGGAAGGAAATCCGGATGGTACAGGAAATGGAATGGGATGGTTCCCAGGTTATGCGATTGACTTAGAATCAGGAGCGCGCTTGTACATGGCATTTGGAGAAAATTCTTTCTTGGCGAATGATGGTGGATCGGATATGGTTTGGAATCCATCAGACCGTGTCGTGGATGGCAATGGAAATCCAGTGATGGGTGGTGTTCAACCGATTTATGTATTCAGTTACAAATTGAAAACAACGAACAACTATTCATCAACGTTTGATTTCCCTGCTTACGTACCAAGTGAAGGTGAGAATTTAGCGACGAACATGGCATACCAAAAAATGTTACAAGTAGAAGCGAACAACAACATCGCGAAACGTGAATTCTACGGAAGTATTTCTTGGGTAGCATATCCATTAAGAATCCCTGGAAGAGATCATATGGCTACCGATGTTACCATGAAGTTACGTGTCAACAAAGAATACAAAAACTTTGTTGGTTCAGGAGAAAACAATGGTAAACCGATGTACTCATGGTCAATGGACGATATCAGTACGGTAACGGCAAGTAAAGATCAATTGGCAGAAGCATTGAAAATGATCAATGTAGTTCCAAATCCATACTATGCGTTTTCAGAGTACGAAAGAAATCGTTTGGATGTGAAAGTGAAAATTGTAAACCTTCCTGAGGTGTGTACCGTGAAAATCTACAGTTCAAATGGTAAATTGATTCGTACCTTCAAAAAAGATAGTCCGGTGACTTCATTGGATTGGGATTTGAACAACAACAAAGCTATTCCGGTAGCGAGTGGTGTTTACTTAATCCACGTGGAAGTACCAGGTGTTGGAGAAACCGTTGTGAAATTCTTCGGAGGTGTACGTCAAACTGACTTACAAGGTATTTAATATTAAACAAATAGATTGAAATGAAAAATTCAATTAAAACAATAAAAGGTTTAATGCTTGTAACAGCATTATTGTCAAACACTGCATTGTTTGCAGGAAATGAGGATCGTGTTGGTTCAGCTGGAGCTTCTGAATTATTGATCAACCCTTGGGCTAGAAGTGCATCCTTTGGTGATGCTGGTATCGCTAATGTGAATGGTTTGGAAGCAACGTTTACAAACATAGCTGGATTGGCATTTACAGAAAAAACACAATTGAAATTTAATTATTCCAATTGGATGGGTAATGCTGGTATTGCATTAAATAGTGCTGGAATAGCACAACGCATTGGAGAATCAAGCGTTTTTGCGGTGAGTGTTCAATCTTTAAATTATGGAGATTTACCTATCACTACGGTATCAAACCCGGAGGGAAATATCGGTACCTTTTCACCACGCGTGAATATCTTTAATATTGGCTATGCAAGATCATTCTCTTCTTCAATTTACGGAGGGATTAATTTTAAGGTGATTTCCCAATCAATCTCTAACTTGAAAGCTACCGGTGTTGCCATCGATGCTGGTATCCGTTATGTTACAGGAGAGAAAGATCAAATTAAATTTGGTATCGCTTTGAAAAATGTAGGTCCAACCATGAAATTTAAAGGAGACGGATTAGCTCAACAAATCAACTATGTTTCTACAGGTTTTGTAGCTACTACAGAAGAGCGTTCTGCAAGTTTTGAAATGCCTTCTTTATTAAATATTGGTGGTTCTTACGATTTTATTTTTGATGACAAAAATAAATTAACCGTTGCATTAGGTTATACCGCTAATTCATTTTCTAAAGACCAATACCGTTTAGGATTAGACTATGGTTTAATCACTGGTAAAGTGGCCTTCAACCTTAGAGCAGCTTATGTATATGAGAAAGGGTTGTTTAATGCAGAGAATCGTTCAAATGCTTTGATCGGTCCTACTGCTGGATTTTCCTTAGATGCCCTAGTTGGTGAAAAGAAAAATGCATTAGGTGTTGAGTACTGTGCACGATTTGCTGGTGTATTTGGAATTATACATACAATTGGTGCTACCATTAGCTTAAAATAAATTATATTTTATATATTTGTTATTCAAGAGAGTCCACAAGGGCTCTCTTGTTTTTGTTTAAAATCTTAATAGATACATTATGTCACAAATTTCATATTATACAGAGGAAGGATTAAAAAAATTAAAAGATGAATTGCACCATATGAAAACTGTTTTGCGACCTTCTATATCAGATCAAATCGCAGAGGCACGTGATAAAGGTGATCTTTCTGAAAATGCAGAATATGATGCCGCAAAAGAGGCTCAAGGTTTGTTAGAGATGAAAATATCTAAACTAGAGACGATTGTTGCCAATGCACGTATCATCGACGAAAGTGCTATGGATAGCTCAAAGGTTTTTATTCTTTCTAAAGTGAAAATTAAGAACGTTGCCAATGGTATGGAAATGGAGTACACTTTAGTGGCTGAAAACGAAGCCGATTTAAAAGCGAAAAAGATCTCTGTCGATTCACCGATTGGAAAAGGATTGTTGGGTAAAAAACAAGGTGAGATTGCCGATGTTGAAACGCCTAACGGTATTATAAAATTTGAAGTGGTTGAAATTTCTAGATAATGGCAACTATTTTTTCTAAAATCTTATCAGGTGAAATACCTTGTTTTAAAATCGCTGAAAATGATGATTTTTTAGCTTTTTTGGATATTACCCCTTTGTCTAAAGGCCATACTCTTGTGATTCCTAAAATTGAAGTAGATTACTTATTTGATATGGAAGATCAGCACCTATCTGCGATGGTTGTATTTGCTAAACAAGTTGCCCATCAATTGAGAAGTAAAATTTCATGTAAGAAAATTGGTGTTTCCGTGATTGGTTTAGAGGTTGCCCATGCGCATATTCACCTCATTCCAATAAATGGGATTACAGATATGGATTTTTCAAAAAAAATGGCATTATCTTTGGATGAATTAGCTGAAATTCATCGAGAAATTATTAGTTAAATCGAAAGTATATGAGCATTCATTCTTTTTTTTCGTTTAAAAAATTATTGACTTATTTTGGGATCGCGTCTAGCGCCTTTGCTTTTTCGCAAGCGAAACCCATGCAAGTATTATTCATCGGGAACAGTTATACCCACATGAATAGCATGCCGAAAATGTTTGAGTCAATCGCGCGCTCAAAAGGTATAAAGATTGATGTCACCATGAGTGCAAAAAGTAACCACACTTTTAAAATGCACTGCCAGCGACCAGAATTGTTTGAGGACATCAAATCTCAAAAATGGGATTATGTTGTGATGCAAGGATTTAGTCGTGAGCTTTCTTATGAGCCAGAATACATGGACACGGCTACCATTCCCTACTTCAAGCAAATACTAGACTCTATTTATGCGAATAAAGCATGTACGAATGTACTATTATACATGACATGGGGATATAAAAATGGGTCTACCATTCGCGAAGAGGTAAATACGTATGCTAAAATGTCAGAACGTATCGAGAAAGGCTATACCTATTTAAGTAAGATGTTTAATTTACCGATTGTTCCTGTAGGAAATGTATGGAAGAATGTTAGAGAATTAGATCCAAACATTAATTTATACCGGGAGGACGAACAACATCCAACTCCTTATGGTTCCTATTTAATTGCTTCTACCTTTTATTCTTCGATATTCAAAACTTCTCCTGAAGGAGCCTCTACCGAGAATTTAGAACCAGAAAAGGTTAAGTTGATTCAAAAAACGGCTTTCGATTATGTCAATATGAATGTTGATTATTATCGATTGAAATTAAATACCTTTGAAATTAAAACAGAGACGACTTCAAAGCATTCTTATTATGTACACTGTAAGTCTTATTTTGAAAATGCAGACTCTGTTGAGTGGCGCTTTAGCGATGGACATACCTTCAATATCCCTAACTTATCCCATAAGTTTAGAAAGGCTGGAACCTATTCAATCATTTTAAAGGTTTATGATCAGTGCGGTGTGCGTGAAATGATTCGAAAAGTAACATTCACTCCACCTCCAAAACCAAAAAGAAATCGAAAATCTTCTCCGACGACAAAAATTGAGGATGAAAAGAAAAAGTTATAATAAAAAAAATGAGGTCAAAAGCCTCATTTTTTTATACCGAATAGTCCACTCATGATTTTACTTGAAGGGACTAAGATGAAACTTAATTTCGCTTTAATCCAATCTAGATAATGGATTAAGGTAATGAAAAAGGTTAGGAATAATGCTGCACCAATGGTAACTTCCCAAGGGTTTAATCGGTGTTCAAACCAATCGTTCAATCCAATTCCAGTAATACTTCCATAAAGAATCACCATGTGTAACGTGTATATCGTAAGGGTGTTCTGACCTACTTTTAAGAAAAGTCCATTTTTTATCGTACCCATTAGTTTTTCGACAAACATCAAGGTGCCTAATTCCATCATGACCATCCCTAGACGCGTATACAGCCAATCAATTTTAGATAAATGAAAAGATGAATTCGGAAAAGCTTGATGGTATAATTGATCAAAACCGATGAAGAGGTCTTTGGAAAAGAAAAATAAAACAGCTCCGATCACGAAAAATACAATACGGAATCCCCAACCTTGGACATAATTACTGAAATCATGTAATAAACAACCAATCATCGCACCGAACATGGTGAATCCCATCCAAGGAATAATGGCAAAAATACTATACGGGCCATGGAACATATTTTGGATGAATGTCGGCGCATGGGTAGGCCAATATTCCTCAGGACCAAGAGTACCCAAGAAGGTGTTTAAATTGAACACAAGTACCCCCATAGTTGCGAAATAAATCCACAAAGGAATGCGTTTAATGGCTTTATACAATCCGTATAATCCTAAGATGACGAAAATCCCAACGCCTATGCATTGTAAGACATGGAAAGCATAATATTGTAACACAAAGCCCCAAAAAATCAATTCAACAACCCGTTTATACCCTTTTCGAATGCGAATATTAGAAAGAAATGATTCGGCTCTGCTATTCAATAGTAAATAGACAAAAACGATTCCTGTGACCGTTAAGAATACGGGTGCTGTAAATCCTCTAATAAATAACCAAGTCGCATAAATCGGATTGTCTAAATCCCGGTATATTTCCATCAAAGAATCATCTACGAAATGACCTTCCAACATTAACAAAATAGCCACAGATCGCGCCAAATCGATAAACATCAACCGTTGTTTAGGTTTAACTGCTGTATTTGTTATATTTTCCGTCATAAATTTTAATTAGCGATGCAACAAAGGTAAAGCGAAAAAAAATCTTTACCATTTATTTGGTCGATTATTTCACCTCAAAAGTAACTGATAAAGGCAAATGTTCACTATAATTTTCTAAAAATACCTTTAAGTGAATGCTTGATAATCCTTCATAATCGTTTGTATTCCATTTGATTTGAATCTTTTTTTCATCGCCAGGGAGCCATTCTTTTTGTTCATCCCATGTGATGTCTACTTTATCTGTTGTTTGTATGCTATTGATCGTGACAACTTTGGCGCCTTCATTTTTCACGACAAAGGTTTTTTCAAAATTGAAATTTTTTGAGGTTTTTCCCACATCATAAACCATTGGATTGGAGGTGATGGGTAAGGCTTCTCCATCGTTGATAAATTGAACACTTTGAATTTCGATTTTACGTTCAATGGCAGCAGCTCTGGAATAAACCGAATTCTTTTGATCATGAAAATTATCACTGGTCAATTTGTTGGCAGTATATTCCCCAAAAGGAACTTCTACAATGATAACTTTACCTCCATTCGCAGCGGTTCCCTCCAAATAGGGTTTAAAGATACCTTGTTCGTATTCATTCAGGTAATTTTTTAGCGATTGAATTCTTCTTTTTGTCAAATTTACGTTGTAATCCGTTTTAGCCAAAGGACTTGCAAATCCTTTTACGGTCAGTTTAATTTGTTTTCCTTTTTCCAATTCTTCAAATAACAAGGTACGAAATTGATAAAGATCCTTTACCCCTTGATCAACATATTCAATAAAGAAACTTTCGATATCTTCTTTCGCATCATTGGCTTTTTCACCACTTAAACCAGCGGAGTATTCAAATTGATATTTTTCGAGCATGTTGCGGTATTCTTCATAACCTTTGATGTAATTTACCCGTGTGGTCGTGTCTTTTGATTTTGGATCAGGACAATCGTTGTGAAAATACAGTGTGACGGGCAGCCTTTTAGCTAACTCTAACAACGTTTCTTTGGGTTCAGGTGGATAGATACGAATCGGTTCGTAAGTCGTAAAGATATCACTGCAACAGGTTGGATTTTTGGCGTAGTAAACACCTAGTCGATTACTGGTAAAATAACTGGTATCTTTTTGCTTGAAATAATATAAATCATTGGCAGGTGAATTAAAAGGAATCCCCAAATTGACTGGAGTTGTAAAGCCATTTTGATAAACCGAGTAAAAAATATCCGTACCACCAAAGCCATTCCACCAACTGCTCGAAAAATACAATCGCTTTTCCTTTGGCGACCACCAAGGGGTGATTTCTTGATCTAGGCTATTGATTCCTTTAATGGCTTTTGGCTTTCCATATTGCTGTCCATTTTTAATGGTACTGTAAAAAATATCCATTCCCCCTTCACTATCTTTTCGATTGGAGGCAAAAAACAAAACTTCTTGTCCTTCTAAGTTCCCGATACAAGGCATGGTGGTATTTGCACCCGCTTCATTGATGATATCCCCCAAGGTATCCATGCGATTCCAACGGTTATTTTCGAAATAGGCCACCATAATTTTGCAGCGGTAGTTATAACTTTCCTCTCGACAAAGACTGAAATAAAATCGTGTACTGTCTAATGAAAAACTGCCGTTTCCTGAGTTTAATTGTTCATGGATGAATTCAGGAATCGGTACCCCAACATCGAACGTATCACGATGATGTTTAGATAAATATAATTTTGTTTTGTAATGTTTGGCATATACTTCCTCCTCTTGGGTCGTTGAATCTGGTCGTAATGAAGAATAGAGCAATTGATTTCGGAAGTAACCATGACTGAATTCAGAATTAACGGTATTCACGGATTCAGGTAATTTTTCATAGTTTAAATCAGCCGTATCTTTTAAAGCGGATTTCGCCCAAGTGCATGATTCAACTTCTTGTTTAGCTTTTAAATAAACATATTCCTTTTTTCGTTTACTGTATATTTTTTTAGCCTTTTTAAATAATTCCAGTGCTTCTTCATAATGGCCATTTTGTTTCGCCATCAAGGCCCAGTTCAGAAGACTTTCTGGATATATGGATGTCCCTTCACGATCATATACTTTTTTGTAAAGTTGTTCAGCTTTTCGGTAATCCTTATAGGCGCGCTGTGTTTCGGCATATTTCCACAAGATAGAAATAGAATTAGAATCCAGCTCCAAGGCTTTCTCATAGTAGGATAAAGCGTAAATGTAATTTCCTTTTGCAAATTGTTCATCCGCAAACTTGATGTATTTCCCCAGGTTGTTTTGTCCAAAAAAAGACGGACATAGCAAAAGAAAAAAAGCGATTAAATATAATCTGGACATACGCGATGATACACTTTTTTGGGTTTAAACTGAAATAATATATAGCGGATTGCTACTTCAAATCCACCTCGAGCATTACTAGCGGGGACTAATTTGGATATGTTCACATCGTAACTGATTCCTGCAAACCAATTATTGTAATCCATGCCTAAACTTAGGTAGAAAGCATCTTTGTTTCTGAACCACATACCCGCATAAAAAGCCTTGTAATCCCCTAATTTTTTGATTAAAGTATATTTTAAGGAACTTCCCACAATCAATTCGCGATACACCCCTTGTAGGGAAAATTGAAAACTTGGAATCAGATCCCAATCGAAACCAATTGGGTAAAAGACTTTGGCATAGACATTCATTCGGATATCACGAGGAATGACCTCTTGGTAAAATCCTTGATTTGGTCGATTGAGGTTGAAAAAACTAATCCCTGTTTGCAGTTTAATTCGGTCGGTTTTTTGAAATTCATAAATTGCTCCGAGTCCGGTGGAAAAATTGGTCTTACGATCGGTTAAATAGGTTTCATTCGTCGGTAAGCTTGGATCGAAGGCGGTTCCATTAAATTGATTGTCAAAATAGAACTGACTCCAGTTGACTTGTCGATGGTTCATGCCGAAGTTGATTCCCGGGCGAAAGGTATGGCTAGAATCCTTCGTTAGTTTGAATAGATAGGATAAATTCCCCTGCAATTCGATGGTTCTTAATTTCCCATCTCCAACGACATCGTGAAAAAAGGATATGCCATAACCGATGTGGGAATTCTTATGCCATTTGCTATCCACAGACATGGCGAGGGTCGTAAAAGGTACCGTCACACTTTTCCATTGACTGCGGAAGTTTCCAATGAAGCGATAATCGCCTACAAAGTTTCCGGAATGACCAGGGTTTTGAAACAATTGGTTGTCATTAAATTGTGACCAATGAATATCTTGAGCACTATACGATGGGAGTAATAGTAGCATCCAGAGCCAAAACCAAAATTGCTTCTTCATTTCAGAAATGAAGTTAACGAAAAAAAAGTAAAATGGAACTAAATTCAAACAGAATGTTCGTTAACTTTCCAAGTACACTAACAGCATGACCAATCCAATGATGAGTAACAACAGAAATAACTTAGGGTCTTTGTATAATGGTTTTTTTCCTCGCTTGGTTAATCGCTCGTATTCATGATGTAATTTTGAAAAATCCTTATATTTTTCCACTGTTTTTTTGGAAAGCTGCTTTTTGGGGTCCTTATCGATTTTAAATGTTCTCATAACTGTCTTTCCATTTGTTATTTAACTTCTCTAAGATACGATAAATTCGCATTTTAGCATTCGCTTCTGTGATTTGATAGATTTCGGCAATTTCTTTAAAACTTAACTCCTGAAAAAACCGTAATTCGATCAGGTCAAGGTGTTCTTGATCCATGTGGTTTAAAATTTCAAGCAGCAATTGCAATTGTCCCTCCTTCAATTCATGATTAGGTAGGATTTCTTCAATCATGGCTTGCACCTTGTTTTCACTTACATCCACTTGGTATTGCTTTTTAGCAGCTCTGAAAAATTGATTGACTTCATTTTGAGCAATGCGCAAAAGCCAAGATTTAAAGGGTAAGCCTCGGTCTTCATATTTTTCAAGAAAATTCATGGCTTTGATGAAGGTTTGTTGGGTGAGGTCGTTGGCTTCTTCTTCCAATTTTCCCAAACGATAATAGATGAATCGAAAAATGCCTTCAAAATAGCGTTCATACAATTCCCCGAAATAAAATCCATCCTCCTTGGCTAACCGGATGATTTCGGAATCGCTTAAATCTTTTGTTTTTTTTCTGCGTTGAAATAGCATGCAAGTTTTTCTATGAAAATGAATGAAATTTTAAAAGTAACAAAAAAAGTGAGCTTGATTAAAATCTTAATTTTTTTTCAATGAAAATACTAAACCATAAATAGATTACGTTGTAAAACCATAAACTTGTTCAAATCATTTCTGCTGTTGCCTTCGGGTAAAATTCTTTGACGATAGTCTGCTATCATGGAACGGAACACGTGTTTTTTGTCAATACAAAATCGAATGGATGTGGTATTTTATTTTTCCTGTGGCCGTGATGCTCGCCATGAAATCTCGGTATACGGATTATTTTTTTGAAGCTCCTCAATCGGGATGTACACGAAAGGAATTCATGTATTTCATGGTGGTGCATTACGCAATGCTGATGGGCACTACAATTTGGTCAGTCATGCGCTTTGCGGGTGTGCTGTAGTATGAATGTTAAATGAAGAAGGATGAAAGTAGTAATTATGTTGATGGCCTTGGTCGGGTTTGGAGGACTTGCTGGGGCGCAAGAAAAGTTGGATTTAAAGGTAGCTTTAGAACAAGGAAAGGTGAAGGCAGTTTTTCGCGGAAACGATACTGGAGAAAAAAGTGAATTACTGAATTATGGACTTTATTTAGGCGAGTGTATTGTTGCAAGTCTTAAAAATATGACGAAAGAACCCATAATCGTAGTCATTTCTCCCGGATTTTTATTAGTTCCTGAGAATGATTCGGTGCAGACGATGGTGGTTACCGCAGAAAAGGAAATTTTTCTTGGACCCTTGCAGGTTGTGCACGAGAAAGTTTCAGCCATGTGCACCGAGATTGACGATCGAGCACCTCTAAGCAAAGACAAACTAACCTTGCATAAAAATCCCAATCCGGGGTTACGAAGATTAGCTCGAGAAATTGATCAGAAAAATGGAAATAATTTTACCGGTCAACTTGCGGTTTGGGGGTACATGAATCAAGTGAAAGAAGAGAAATTACTGATGTATCATTCCCATGAAGACACCCTAAAAGCAGCGAGAGCACTTCTCGATCGTTTGGGCTTGCCGCATCAGCTTACCATAAAAGTAACTTCTAAACCGAGACAAAAGGTGGTGCAAAATTCAGTCAACGATATCATACCATCAAGACCAGTGCCTGTAGCCAAGGAAGAACTTACATCGATCGCATCAACCCAATCAGGGGAATTAGCACTTACATCTGCCTCTCTACCCAAAGTGCAGCATTCAAGTTCATTGTTGCAAATGCCCATTTCAGGATGGATCCTTAGCTTATCATTATGTTGGCTCGTTCTTTTGTTATTGCGGAAGAAGAAAAACGAAACGGATGAAGTGTCTTGAGGACGGGTGTGGGATGAAGGTTATGAAAAAGCCTTATACGATTAGATTGTGGATGCTGATTTTAAGAGCGATGAAATGATGAGTTTTAATTAAGCTTATCGCGTAGATTCAACCTATCGAAATCAAGGCGTGCTCAAGCTAACAGGAATTACTTTGCCATTCATCCATTGATGTTGGTTTAACGTGAAATCGGCGATGTATTCGGCCATTTTAGCAGCGCTCAATGGTGCTTGATATCCTGGAAAGGCTTCTTCCAACATTTCGGTTTGAACTGCCCCCAAACACAAACAGTTGATTTTCACGTTCGTTTCTTTGTATTCTTCGGCTAACAATTCGGTTAAACTCACTAAAGCGGCTTTCGATGTCGAGTAGGCTGATAGCCCTGCGAACTTCATACTTCCTTGAAAACCTCCCATCGAACTGATGTTGACGATGTGTCCACCTTGTTCAATCATTTTAGGCAATACCGCTTGAATACTTGCGAAACTGCTTAAGGTATTTACTTTATAGGCTTGCGCAATGTCTTCCTCGGTTAATTCCAGGAAGGGTTTGTTGACTAAAAAACCGGCGTTGTTGATGTAATAATCGACAGAGGGGTAAGCTTCTAAAAGATCCGTCAGGGTTGTTCTGACCTGTTTTGAATTTAAATCGATGGCATGAACGCTGACATTCGCCAAGTCTGCAAAATCTACTTTCATCTTAGCTTCGTTTCGGGCTAATGCGATGATGTGCACATCCGATTGTTGCGCTAAATGATTTACCAGTGCTTTCCCAATGCCTCGGCTAGCACCCATGATCAAAATGTATTTTTTAGGCATCAAAACTAATGGTTAATTCTTCGCTTGAAGGGGAAGCTTGACAGGTTAAGATGTAACCCTCCGCCACTTCTTCATCGGTTAAAGAAAAATTCAATTTCATTTCGGCTGATCCTGAAAGTACTTTTGCCTTACATGAGCAACAAACTCCTCCTCGACATGAATAAGGAGCATCCAATCCGTCGTTTTCAATCACGTAAAGTAAATTGTTGTCTTTGGAAGTAAATGTCAACTCGGTTTTTTCTTTGTCCAGAATTACCGTTAATTTGGTGGTTCCTTCGAAACTTTTGGTAGGGATTTTTTCTGTCGCTGCGACAGGGGTTTTGAACAATTCGTAATGAATTTTATCGCTCGAAACTCCAAAAAACTGCAAGGTGTCTTTCGCTTCGTGGATCAAATCTTCCGGACCACATAGGTAAAATCCATCTGCCTTTAAAAGGGATAAATCTGCTTTGATCATTTCCGTAATGGACGTTTTATCTAAGCGTCTATTTTCGTATCCTTCTTTCGATTCTTGACTTAAAAAATAGGTCTTGGAGGTTTGTGTCAAGGCATCCAAGGTGGATTTAAACAAGATGCTTTCCTCACTGCGGTTCCCGTAAAATAAGCGTAAATTTTTTCCTTCTTGTTCTATTTTTTTCGCGATTGATAAAATGGGCGTAATGCCACTTCCTGCAGCAAAAGCGACAAAATGTTTGCCTTCGCGAAGGGTAAAACTACCTTCTGCAGCGGAAACGTCTACCGTAGCTCCAGTTTGTAATTGTTGATTGAGGTAACTCGACATAAGTCCTCCTGGCACTTCTTTCACACCGATAGCCAAGCCTTCGTCCTCACCATTACAAATGGAGTAGGCACGACGAACTTTTTTCCCATCAATCGCCAATTCGATATTCACGTACTGTCCTGCTTTGAAAGAGGGTGTGTTTCCATCTTGGGCTGCTAAATTAATTTTTACAGCCTCTTTCGTTAAACGATCGATACTGGTAACGGTGTAGGCTTTGAAGCCTTTTGAAGTTTTAGGCGCTTCGTCCTTCCCTCCGAATATTTTTTTTAAAAATGACATCTGAATTTATTCGTCAAAAGATACAATTAATTTTTCTGAGGTTGGGTGTGCTTGACACGTTAGGATGTAACCCGCTTCAATTTCATCGGGCTCCAAGGCGTAATTGACATCCATCACGGCGCTTCCTTCCATGATTTTTGCTTTACAGGTACAACATACACCTCCTTTACATGCATAAGGTAAGTCGGCACCTGCTTTTTGGGCAGCGTCTAAAATGTTTTCACCCGTTGAAGAAAGGGCAATTTCTAATTCATCACCATCTAAAATAATGGTCACGTTTGCAGCGATTTCAGCACGATTTTCATCTGCTTTCGCTTCTTTTTTCACACTTGAGGTATTGAATAATTCAAAATGAATGTGTTTCGCATCCATTCCTTTTTCGATCAAGGCTTCTTTTACGCCCATGATCATCTCTTCAGGTCCGCAAATAAATACATCGTCAATTTGTTGATCTTTGAAGTACCTTTCTTTAAGGGCTAATGTTTTTTCTTTATCAATTCTTCCTTTTTGTAAAGGATTACCTAAACTTTCTCGCGATAAAATATGCACCAAGCTTAAACGATCTAAATACTTGTTTTTTAGTGCTTCCAATTCTTCTCTGTAAACAATACTTGCAAATCCTTTGTTGCCATAAAACAAATGAACGGTGCTCGTTGCATCATCGTTTAAAATTGATTTAGCGATTGATAAAATTGGAGTAATTCCACTTCCCGCCGCAAAAAGCGCATAGTTTTTTGTCGTTTGTTCAGAGTTATGTAGGACAAAATTTCCCATAGGAGGCATAGCTTCCAAGGTATCACCAACTTTTAAGGATGTATTAGCATAAGTGGAGAAAAGTCCTTGAGGAATCTGCTTGATGGCAACCCTCCAAATCCCTTCAAATGGGGCAGAACTTAAACTGTAAGAACGACGAATTTCTTCTCCTTGGATTTCTTTTTTGAACGTCAAATATTGTCCAGATTGGTATTGGAAAAGGGCTTTATCGCTTTCTGGTATGTTAAATTCAATGGAAACACAATCTTCTGTTTCACGAATAATTTTAGTTACAATTAAAGTATGAAATTTTAAACTCATTGTCAAAAAATTTCCCCAAAGTTAATCATTTAGGATGAATATTAGAATTGGGAAAAAAAATATTAAAAAATGAAACAAAACCCGATTGTTATCTGTTTCTTATTCAAGAAATATCGTATTTTTGTCTAACAACATTTCATAAAAGCTATGAACCAACTAACTTTAGAAGAGCAATTTCAAGCGAAAATTGATCAAGATATTAAAATCGAACCCAAAGATTGGATGCCAGATAGTTATCGCAAGACTTTAATTCGTCAAATTTCTCAGCACGCCCATTCTGAAATCGTAGGGATGTTACCAGAAGGGAATTGGATCACGCGCGCTCCTAATTTGAGACGAAAAGCAGTCTTATTAGCGAAAGTTCAAGATGAGGCAGGACATGGATTGTATTTATACAGTGCTGTTGAAACACTAGGCGCGGATCGGGAAGAAACCATTGACGATTTACACTCGGGTAAAGCAAAATATTCATCTATATTTAATTACCCAACTTTGTCTTGGGCAGATATGGGGGCAATCGGTTGGTTGGTTGATGGAGCTGCCATCATGAATCAAGTGCCGCTTTGCCGATGTTCATACGGACCTTATGCAAGAGCGATGGTTCGTGTGTGTAAGGAAGAATCATTCCACCAACGTCAAGGGTTTGAAATCATGACAACCTTAGCAAAAGGAACACCTGAGCAAAAAGCAATGGCTCAAGACGCATTAAATCGTTTCTGGTGGCCAGCACTCATGATGTTTGGACCTAATGATGCAGATTCGAAGCACACTGCACAGTCTATGAAATGGAAAATTAAAAGAAGTACGAACGATGAATTGCGTCAGTTGTTTATTGATGTCACCGTTCCTCAAGCAGAATTGATTGGTTTAACCATTCCTGATAAGGATTTGAAATTCAATAAAGAAACAGGTCATTATGAGCATGGTCCGATCAATTGGGATGAATTTTGGCAAGTGGTAGAAGGAAATGGTCCTTGCAACCATGAGCGCGTTGAAGCGAGAAGAAAGGCCAAAGAAAATGGTCAATGGGTACGTGAGGCAGCCAATGCATTTGCCGCTAAACGTGCGAAAGAAACAGTAGCAATTTAACACAAAACAGGACGATGTCAAATAACGAATGGCCTCTATGGGAGGTGTTTATTAGAAGTAAACAAGGATTAAACCACAAACATGTAGGAAGTTTGCGCGCTGCAGACGCTACTATGGCAGTAGAAAATGCACGCGATGTATATACCCGAAGAGCGGAAGGAATCAGTATCTGGGTGATTGAATCTAAAAATGTATTTGCTTCAGACCCAAGTGAAGCAGGTGAATTATTTGAACCTGCACAGTCTAAAGTATACAGACACCCTACTTTTTACGATGTTCCAGATGGAATTTCTCACATGTAATTCAAGGTTTTGATGAACGAAAAAGAAGCACTTTTTAATTTTACCCTACGTTTGGGTGATGATAGTTTAATTCTAGGTCATCGCATGTCGGAATGGTGTGGTCATGGACCGATCTTGGAGGAAGATATTGCAATGACAAACATTTCTCTAGATTTAATTGGACAAGCAACCAGTTTGTTAGATTATGCTGGAGAATTAGAGGGCAAAGGAAGAGATGGCGATGCTTTGGCATTTTTAAGATACGAAAGAGAGTTTAAAAATGTTTTATTGGTAGAGCAACCGAATGGCGATTTTGGACAAACCATGGTCCGCCAATTTTTCTTCGACGCCTACCGAAAATTGTTATTTGAATTGCTTTTAGATGCCAACGATACGCAACTAGCAGCAATTGCCGAAAAATCTTTAAAAGAAACTAAATACCACTTGAAACATTCTTCAGAATGGGTCATCCGATTGGGTGATGGAACCGAAGAATCTAAGCAACGCGTGCAAGATGCCGTGAATGTTTTGATGCGTTATACTGCCGAATTGTTCTTTACAGATGAGGTGGAACAAAAACTGGTAGAGGCAGAAATTATTCCTGATTTAAGTGGTCTACAGGCAGCATGGTGGAAAACCGTAAATGAGGTTATGCAACAAGCCACCTTAACTTTGCCGACGAACAATTGGAAACAAGAAGGAGGAAGAGTAGGGTACCATTCTGAAAATTTAGGTTTTATCTTAGCTGAATTGCAGTATATGCAACGCGCTTATCCTAACATGAAATGGTAACAAAAGAAGAAGTTTATCAAATTTTAAAAGAGGTCTTCGATCCTGAAATCCCAGTACTTACTCTAGTTGATCTTGGGGTAATCCGTGATGTCATCCTATCCGATGAAGTGTGTCATGTGAAAATTTCCCCTACCTACAGTGGTTGTCCTGCAATGAAGGTCATGGAAGAGGATATTATCGAAAAATTAAACGAAAAAGGGATTGCCAATGTAACCGTTGAATTGGTGCTTTCACCTGCTTGGACCACAGATTGGATCACGGAAGAGGGAAAGGAAAAACTGAGAGCATATGGTATTGCACCTCCTGAAGATGAGATCGATAAAAGTATCCTGTTTGCCAAGCCTACTGTGGTGCCATGTCCAAAATGTGGATCGACACATACCAAAATGATATCTCAATTTGGTAGCACGGCTTGTAAGGCGCATTACCAATGTCAAGATTGTTTGGAACCTTACGATTATTTTAAATGTTTGAGGTAAACTGAAAATAGAATATTATCATGCAAAAATTTCAAAATTATGCCCTTGGTCAATGGGTAAACGGTGAAGGGGTTGAAACGGAATTGTTCAATGCCATAACAGGTGAAAAAATTGGCGAGGTATCGAGTGCTGGATTAGACTATAAAGCCATGTTAGATTACGGTAAATCTACTGGCGGTCGCGCACTTAGAAAAATGACTTTTCAAGAAAGAGGAAATATGTTAAAAGCCTTGGCTTTGCATTTAATGTCCTTAAAAAATAAATATTACCAAGTGAGTGCTTGGACAGGTGCAACCAAAGTTGATTCATGGATTGATATTGAAGGTGGAATTGGAAATTTATTTGCCAATGCATCCTTACGAAGACAATTTCCAGATTTGCCATATTACGTAGATGGAGTGGCAGCACCCTTGTCTAAAAATGGAACGTTTATTGGTCACCACATCATGGTCCCTAAAGAGGGAGTTGCCGTGCATATTAATGCGTTTAACTTCCCAATCTGGGGAATGTTGGAGAAAATAGCCGTTAACTTAATGGCGGGTGTTCCTGCAATCGTAAAACCATCAGAATACACTTCTTACTTGACAGAGGTGATGGTGAAAGATATCATTGCTTCAAAAATTCTTCCTGAAGGTTCATTACAATTGGTTGTTGGACTAGGAAGAGGAATTTTGGACCATGTAGATACTGGAGATACCCTAACTTTTACAGGTAGTGCGCATACCGGAAAGATTTTGAAAGCATTGCCGCATATTGCAGATCGAAGTGTTTCCTTTAATTTAGAAGCAGATTCTTTGAATGCAACCATTCTTGGAAAACATGCTACGCCAGGAACAGAGGAATTTGATTTGTTCATCAAAGAGGCCACCAAAGAAATTACGATCAAAGCAGGACAAAAATGTACAGCGGTTCGAAGAATTATCGTGCCAGAAGATGTAATCGATGAGGTGCAAAAAGCGATATCTGCTCGTTTGGCATCCACATTGATGGGTGACCCAAGTGCTGAAGGTGTACGCATGGGGGCTTTGGCGACTAAATTACAAGTAGAAAGAGTAAGAGCCAACGTTGAAAAACTCATGGAATCTCAAAAAATTGTTTTTGGAGATTTAGATCAATTTGAGGTAGTAGGAGCAGATAAAAACAAAGGTGCCTTCTTTGCTCCGATTTTATTTAGAAATGATGATCCTTTCCACAAAATTGCTTGTCATGAAATTGAGGCTTTTGGCCCTGTATCAACCATTATGCCTTACAAAGATTTAGACGATGCGATAGAATTAGCGCGAATGGGTAAAGGGTCTTTGGTTTCATCGATTGTGACACCAAATGATCAAGAAGCTGTTGAATATGTAGTGGGTGCTGCAAGTACACATGGGCGTATTTTAGTGTTAAATAAGGATTGTGCGAAAGAAAGTACTGGACATGGTTCACCGATGCCATTGTTAACGCATGGAGGTCCTGGTAGAGCAGGAGGTGGAGAAGAAATGGGTGGAAAACGTGGTATATTGCATTATTTGCAAAGAACAGCCATTCAAGGGCATCCAACCACCATTACGCAAATTACACAACAATACCAACAAGGTGCAAAAGGCATTCAGAACCCAGTTCATGTCTTTAAAAAGTACTTCGAAGAATTGGAGGTTGGAGATCAATTGATTACAGAAAAAAGATTAATCACTCCTGAAGATATTGATGCTTTTGCGGCGTTGAGTGGTGATAATTTTTATGCACACAAGCGTGAAACGAATTTTGCGGGAACGATGTTCGATGAGCAAGTTGCACATGGCTATTTGATCATGAGTATTTCCGCAGGATTATTTGTAGATAGTTATGAAATCAATCCTGTTTTATTGAATTATGGAATTGACGAGTTGCGTTTTACTAAGCCTGTTTATGCAGGAACTAATATTCACATTCGTTTTACGTGTAAAGAAAAAATGACTACGGATGTTACGCCAAAAGAAGACGATCCAAAAACCTTAATTCAACGAGGGGTGGTGAAATGGTTGGTTGAAATGTTAGATGATACCGACGAACCATTAGTTGGAATTGCAACCATTTTAACCATGGTAAAAAAGAAAGATCAAACAATTTAAAAAATCATAACATAAAAAAAGCCACTTTCGAGTGGCTTTTTTTATGTTATTCTATACTGTAATCTACGTTGACAACTACCCGTATTTTCTTATAGACATCCAATTCCCCGCTTAGGTAATATCCTCCATCGCTCCCTGAAAGTGAAGCGTCGCGATCAACGATTGAAAAATAACCTTGACTTGCACGTTTGAGTTTTCCGAGCTTTTCTTCGCTCTCCGAAGCAAAATTTTGCGCAGCTGATTTAGCATTTTTTGTAGCCTCAACCAACATGCTCGATTTGATGTCATTCAGTTTCGTGTAATAATAACGTACCGGTCCCTCGTAGCTGTTTTGATTATTCAGCCAAACGCCCATTTTCAATAATTGGTCGGTCATTCTACTTACTCGTTGAACATTTTCTACATTAGAACTGCGTACTTGTAACATTTTATCAATGTTGAAACGATAACTTAATGCTTCATTAAAATTCCCGTAGTCTTGGGATTTTTTATCGTGCACAATGACTTCTTTTTGAATGATCTCGTGGTCTTGGATGCCATTTTTCTTTAAAAAGCTGACAATTTTATTTTTCACTGCTTCAATTTCCTGACTTCCCAGCTGAATATCGTCATTAGAAACACGACATTGAATAGCCCAAACGGCTAAATCGGATTTGACCTCTCGTTCTGAAAAACCTTTCACAGAAATATACCGGTCTTCTTTTCGAAAACGTTCGAAACCTCGCCCCATGATGAGAGCGTTCAATCCTAGGCCTAGAATTAAGGAAAGGGAAATGATCCAAATTACTTTTGTGTTATTCATATGATTTTTTTATTAGCTAACGTAAAAGACGTAAAATTATTCGAACACTCAAAATTATATACATGAAAGAACTTATTAAAAAGCTTATTTTTGAGGAAAATAAAAAGGGAAATGGCGAAAAAAAAGGTGATTTTTTCATGGAGTGGGGGTAAAGATTCCACCTTATGTTTGCATCGTTTATTGCAAAATGACGAGTATGAAGTGGTTTACCTACTTACCAGTATTCAAGGTGAATTAAAGCGCGTTTCGTTACACGGTATCCATGAAGATTTGATTGAAGCGCAGTCTAATTCCATCGGCATTCCCTTGAAAAAAGTATATATTTACGAAGCAAGTAATGAAGGTTATGAACGCGAGATGTCTAAGGTTCTTTTGGAGGCTAAAACCGAAGGGATTGATACGGTGGTATTTGGCGATATTTTCTTGGCAGATTTGCGAAAATACCGAGAAGACAAATTGAATGCTATCGGCATGGTGGCAAAATTTCCCATGTGGGAACAAGATACTTATTCCTTGGTGCGTGAATTCATCGATTTAGGGTATAAAACCAAGTTGTGTTGTGTAAATGATGCCTATTTCACTGCGGACGAAGTTGGGATGGAATTGACAACATCATTTCTTGATGCTTTACCGAAAGATGTCGATCCGTGCGGAGAATTCGGTGAATACCATACTTTTGCTTACGAGGGACCGATTTTTAAAAAACCGATACCGATTCAAGTAGTCGAAAAAGTGTACAAAACATTAGCGCTTGAATTTCAAACACCTGATCACCATCAAAAAATCACCAAAGGATTTTGGTATGCTAATATTCAAAGGATTGAAGGTTAGTCATGAGCGCCGTTCTCTTTAGCAATCTGAATCCACAGTTCACACAATGCATTTGAATCAGCCCCAATCGCATGAGCTAAATACAAAGCTATTCGGATAAACAATAAGGATGTTTCCTTGAGTTGCACCAAATCTTGTATTTGATCAATTTGGTTTTGAGCGAGCGATTGAAGATGTTCTTGGTGCGCATTGGAAAATGCAATAGGTTCTGAAAAAGCCATAGGAGGTTCCAATATGGCAGTCAGCCAATCTTTCCCAATATTAACGGATAGCTCATCGATGGTTTCTTGGCTGATTTGCTTCCAAGCAACCAATGTGTTTTTAGCATCCACTTGAACCAATTCCGTATCCAATAAAAGCATCATTCCAATATCTGCCAGGTTTTGCATGATTTCCAAATAGGCATCTTGTGCTTGTTCGAAAACAGAAGTTTGTTGATCTGTTAAATAATCCTTTACCGACAGTTTTGGCAAGTCAATCACTTCGGGACATCCATTCAAACAAGGGAATATTGTTCCTTGATACCCGTAGCTGATTTTCCCGTTTTGAATTTGTCGTGCAATCGGAAATAAACGACACGCGAGTGGTCTTCCTTCATGCACACTGCATCCAAAATTTTCGATATATTGATTGCATGCAGTCTTCCCGCGGTGATCCACCTTTCCTTGAAATTTTAAGACAATCCCGCCAGCTTCTGTGTATGTTTCTCTGAAATTGGTCAGGCTCATTTGCTTATGTTGCGCTAAATTTGCCAATTCCCATGGATTTAAAAGCACCCGATTCCCAAAGCAGCATGTTCCTTTTCTAGAACAAGTTAAAGGTAGTTGATCCGTTAATGCGAGATGATGCAATTTCATCGTTAGAAGGCTAAATAGACAAAGGGTTTAAAGGTGTCTGAAACCGCTTGATACATGATGAAAATGATGAGGATGACTGATCCAATTTGCAACGGCATAGACATTTGAATAAAAATTTGTTCGTAGCGATGTTTGATCGTTTGCGGTAACCAATGGAAAAAGTAACCTATCAAAATAACCCAGAATACGGATTGGTACGTTTGAAGTACGGTAATGAATACAGACCATGAAAAATCGAAATGATTCCATATTTGATCTAACATGATCGCAGGTTCACCATCACCATCTAATCGGAACCAAATACGCGTAAATGTGATGAAGTTAAACGTTAAAAATACCTTCCAAAAATGGACGATGAGCCAAGGTTTGTTTTCATAAGGACTTATTTTCTTCCAATAATTGTAGATGACCAAAGCGACTCCATTCATCGTTCCCCAAATGACAAAATTCTCCGAAGCACCGTGCCATAAACCTCCCACGACCATGGTAATGAGTAAGTTTAAATCGCGATGGACGTATTTTTTGAAATTCGGAATTAAAAGAACCCCAATGAGGTAGAGCGCAGTAACACCAATATAAATAAAGAGTAATCCGTACCATTGGGTAATGAAGACCAAGAAAATGAAGATGATCAAAATGGCAATGTAAGAACCCCAGGAACCTTTACGATTTCCTCCTAAAGGAATATATAAATAATCTCGAAGCCAAGCTCCTAACGATTTGTGCCATCTTCTCCAAAAATCAGCGACTGAGTTGGCTTTGTAGGGAGAATTGAAGTTGGGCAACAATTCAAAGCCCATTAGTCGCGAAATCCCAATTGCGATATCGGTATACCCCGAAAAATCACCATAAATTTGTAAGGAATAACCCCACATGGCCATGACACTTACAAATCCCGGGTAGGCTTCAGGTGCATCAACAATTTTATCGATAAAATGAACAGCGATGTAATCGGCTAGGACTATTTTTTTGATTAATCCTTTGACGACCAAAATAACAGAAGCAGAAAAATCCGACTTAGACAATTGAAAGGGTTGATAGATTTGTGGGATGAAATCGCGTGCTCTGACAATCGGTCCCATGATGACATGTGGAAAATAAGTGACGTAAAATGCGTAATCAAAGTAATTTTTTACGGGAGAAATTTCTTTTCGGTAAATATCAACCACATAAGAAATCGATTGAAACGTGAAGAAACTCACCCCTGCAGGCAATAAGATTTTTGTTTCAAAAAAGCCATCTCCGAAGAATCCATTCCCCATCTGTGCAAACCAATTGATCGCTTCGTATTGCGTATGAAACATTTCATTAAACGAATCGGTGAAAAAATAAGCATACTTGAAAAATCCGAGAAAGAATACATTAAAAATCGCCGAAAACGCAATGATCCATTTTCTTCCTAAATCTTTTTCGACCTTATGAATCCACTTCCCAAGAAAATAATTGACGGTGATGGAAAGTCCAAGCAGTAAAACAAATAACCCCGAAGTTTTATAATACAAGAAAAAAGAAACTACAGTGATGAAAATACTCCGAATGAGTTGAAATTTATGCAACATGGAAAAGATCATCATGAAGGCTAAAAAAAATAGCCAGAAATCCAGTCTATTAAAGACCATGCGATCCGTTTCTGCAAATGAAAATATATCGTATAACCTATCCATGTTTTAATTAGCTAAAGTACGCATTTGTTCTAAAAATTTTAAAAAGGCATCAAAAAAGATATCCCCTTTTAAGTGATACCCTTTTGCCGTAAAATGAATTCGATCCGATTGCATCAACCCTTGTTGATACCAAATATTCGAAGAGCCCAGTTCACCCATTAATCCGTAAAGATCCCATACGGCCAATTCGTATTCTTGTGCTAATTCAATAATTACTTCTCGTTCACGTGCTACGTTCTTGTTGGGATATTTTCGAAAATAATATGCGTCATTGGGTACAGTCAGTAAAATGGCACAATTTGGATTTGCCGCCCAAACTTTATGAATCATTTTGTCCAAATTGCATTTATAAGTTTCAGGATCAAAACGATCGTAGGGTACATTTGCATCGTTCGTTCCCACTGAAAAAACGAAAAAATCTGGTGGTAAAATTTTTAACTCTTTTTCAAATCGATCATTGGCTAAGTAAGTGTATAGTCCAGCTCCGTTGATGCCAATGGAATTATATGTGCACCCAGGGTCTTTATTTAAAAATTGAAATCCATGAATCTCCAACGGGAAAGTGTCTTTTGTAATTTTTGTAAATTCTATGTCCATCGTTTCAACGGGATCGACAAATTGAATTTCGGTATACCCTAACAAAGTATCTTCGAAATAATGATCCACCAATATTTCGTATTCCCCAAACTGTAAATCGAACGGGAATTCTCCTTGGTTATGTACGATGCGTAAGGTAGTATAGGGAGGGGTGACCTTTGTTTTGTCGTGACGAAAACTCATGGTAATAATGGAATCGTAACATTTGATAACAGCTCCTAAAACACCGAAATGAATGGGTTCATCTTGTCTGCCAACGCTTTTGTAACTTTTCCAAGAGTTGGGAGATGAAAACTCATAATTCCAAGGGTTATTGGTTTTTGCTAAATCGAATGGAAAAACCATGCCTCTTGCACCCGGAATGTTTTCCCAATAGGTCTGTAAATGGGTGCGGATATCATGGCTATAAATGTCTGCTTGTAAATGTGATCCTCCGATGTGGTAAAAGTTTAATTGACCTTTTTGGGTTGTCGTCATGTCGAGAAAAGCTTTTCCGAAAGCTTCCCAAAGATCACTTTTTGGAGTGTAAAATTGAAATTGATTTTTCTCGAAACGAATAAATGGATAGTCTTTTTCCAAGGTGCTATCCAAGAAATGATATTTGGGAAAAACATATTGATCCAAGGGCAACTTTTGTCCATAACCTATGAAGGTAAATACAATGAGTATGAAATACAGTGGAATATTTCTCAATGGGCTATGGATTTTGATTGGACCATTCTAAATACGCACTGGCAAATGCTTCGAAAAATTTCTGGGAGGCAATGCTCGCTCCTTTTGGCGAAAAATGGATGTAGTCATTTCCAGCCAATCCCTTTTCCACCCATGCAGGCATTGAGTTTTCTCCACCCATAGCATAAAATAAATCCCAATATATGGCACCGATTTCAACTGTTTTTTTACGCATTTGCTGCACGCAATAGGGTAATAGCGGATAAGTTTCAAAAACACCTTCGTTTAAACGCGACATGTCACTTGGTCCAATGACAAATATAGTAGCAGAAGGTCTTAATCGTTTTAATGTATTTAATTGTCCTTGGAATGCACGAGCATAATTCCGAACACTGCTGCTGTCTCTAAAAAACGGAACCGAATTTCCACCAAATTGCATGATGAATACATCCGCATTTAAATCTGCATAAGTGTTTCCAAGGACCAATTGATCCATGTATCCAAAAATTTTACCGGATGATCCACGCATAGCCACGTTGCTTACTTGAACTCCAAAATCTCCTTCTAAAGACAAGTTAGATATGGTAGGTGACAACTCACTCCGAAAGACAAACCGCAACTTTCCGGGCGTGTTTTCAAAATCGAGTTTCAGCTTGTGGTGTGCACCATCGTTAATCAGACTGTCTTCATGAATGAGTTTGCCATTCTCGTAGACTGATAATTTGCATGGTTTAATACATGAGGTATAGTACAGCGATACATGGTTGTAGTTTTTTGCTCTTGAGTAGGCACTTCTGGAAGGGCTGATTTCAATCCAACCTTCTTTTTCCGTTTTCACTTTTGAGGTATCTTTCTCTGGGGTGAATCGGGCTGCAGATCCCATTACGCCGTATTTTTTATTTTTTAAAAACGGACCTCCAAAGCAAGTGTAGCGAATGAAATTAGGCGAAAAAGTTTGAACAAACGATTGGGTATTGTACACATTGTTCGCGGCAACTAACCCCGGACCAGTCCCTCCAAATTCATTTTGTAATCGTTGACGAATGTAGGCTGTCATGCGGTCTCCTTCAATTTGCGAATCACCATAATGAATGACATGAATTTTTTGCTTTTTGGTCGCTACACTCTCCAGTTTCTCAAACAATTGGTATAACTTCTGTTGTCCAGCTTCATTAAAGATTAATTCGGTAGAACTTTCGTGGGGTAAACCTCCTTTCGTTGGAGCTCCCATATCGCCTTTGGATTTACCTTCGTGTTTGATTAAATTAATCGGAACCTCCGTCAAAGAGGTGTCTACATCGTTGACGACATTTTCAATGTTCTTTTTAATTTGTTTTTTAGGACTTAATGCTTTTTCAAACGTAAGTAATCGTAGGGTTTGCCCCCCGATTTGCCAACCATTTTCTGGTACAAAAAAAGATAATAAACCCAGACATAATAGTATACTCGATACAAATAAAACGACATGATAAGGTTGATATTGTTTTTCTTTCTCCATATAGGCTTCAAAGTTAATGAAATTCCAGTCTTTTTTTGAGTCCATGGAGTGAAGTTTTCCTATGTAACATGTGGAAATAATAATGCATACTTTCGTGTAATTCAAATTTCTGATTAATTTTGTACCAGTTCATTGCAATATACTTATGAAGAAAGGCGGAGGGATAGGCCCTGTGAAACCTTGGCAACCTGCTTAAATAAGCAAGGTGCCAAATCCAATTTCGATTCATTCGAAAAAAGATAAGTGAATTTTCGTTCCCCCTTCTCTGGTATTGTAATAGTTTTTTAAATTATGGATATTAGAACGATTTTAAAGGAAAAAATCCTTGTGCTTGATGGCGCTATGGGAACGATGATACAGCGATATCATTTAGAAGAAGAAGATTTCAGAAAAGGTTGGTTTGAAGGGCACGATCATGCCTTGAAAGGGAATAACGATTTACTCTCGCTTACTCGGCCGGATATTATTAAGGAAATTCATGCGCAATATTTGGAGGTGGGTGCCGACATCATTGAAACCAACACCTTTTCAGGAACATGGATTGCCCAAGCAGATTACCATTTGGAGAAATTTGTGTACGATATCAATTTTCAATCCGCAAAAATTGCTCGAGAGGTTGCAGATGAATTTACAAAATTAAACCCGAATAAACCTCGATTTGTCGCGGGATCCATTGGGCCAACCAATCGAACCGCATCGATTTCTCCAGATGTTAATGATCCGGGTTTTAGAGGGATTACGTTTGATGAACTTAGGTTAGCGTATAAAGATCAAGTTGTTGCCTTGTTGGATGGGGGAGTCGATATTTTATTGGTTGAAACCATTTTTGACACCTTAAATGCCAAGGCGGCTCTTTTTGCTATCGATGAAGTTTTTGATGAAAAAGGAAAGCAATGGCCGATCATGATTTCTGGAACCATCACCGATCAAAGTGGAAGAACCTTAACTGGACAAACAACAGAGGCCTTTTTAATATCAGTTTCCCATTTCCCATTATTGAGTGTTGGTCTAAATTGTGCTTTAGGAGCGAACATGATGAAGCCTTATTTGCAAGAATTAAGTGATGCGGCAACCTTTGGTGTCAGTGCGCACCCCAATGCTGGATTGCCCAACGAATTTGGCCAATACGATGAAACGCCAGAAATGATGGCTGCTCAAATAGAACAATTTTTGAAGGATGATCTTATTAACATTATTGGAGGGTGTTGCGGGACCACTCCGGCGCATATCAAAGCAATCGCCGAATTGGTTAAAAATTACAAACCCAGAAAAATAGAATTTTGAAATGGATAAGGGATTAATTACACTGAAACTTTCTGGTTTAGAACCTTTAATTGTTACCAAAGAAAGCAATTTTGTGAATGTAGGTGAACGGACAAACGTAACCGGTTCGAGGGCCTTTTTGCGTATGATTAAAGAAGGTGATTTTGAATCGGCCTTGGCTGTTGCAAGAGATCAAGTTGAGGGCGGGGCTCAAATCATCGATATCAACATGGACGAAGGAATGATTGACGGGAAAGAGTCAATGATTCGATTTTTAAATTTAATTGCTGCAGAACCAGATATCGCCAGAGTTCCCATTATGATCGATAGTTCGAAATGGGAAATTATTGAGGCTGGCTTGAAATGTATTCAAGGGAAAGGGGTAGTAAATTCGATTTCTTTGAAGGAGGGCGAAGCTAATTTTATACATCAAGCTAAATTGATTAAACGATACGGTGCTGCGGTCATCGTTATGGCTTTTGATGAAGATGGTCAAGCTGATTCTTTTGAAAGACGTATTCAGATCTGTGAACGATCATATCGCATTCTGGTAGATCAAGTGCAATTTCCAAAAGAGGATATCATCTTTGACCCAAATATTTTCCCTGTGGCAACCGGGATGGATGAACATAACAACAATGCGGTTGATTTTTTCAAAGCAACCAAATGGATTAAAGAAAATTTACCAGGAGCCCATGTGAGTGGCGGAGTCTCTAACGTTTCATTTTCATTTAGAGGTAATGATAAAGTCCGTGAGGCGATGCATGCAGCCTTTTTGTACCATGCCATTCAGCATGGAATGGATATGGGAATTGTTAATCCTACGATGCTGGAGGTATACGATGAGGTGGATAAATCCCTAATGGTCTATATTGAAGATGTATTGCTGAATAGACGTTCGGATGCTACTGAACGCTTGCTTGAATATGCCGAAACGGTTAAAGGGGATGGGAAGAAAAGAGAAGTTGACTTGTCTTGGAGAAATTCTTCGGTAGAAGATCGTTTGTCTCATGCGATGGTAAAGGGAATTATTGATTATATCGATGAGGATGTAGAAGAGTGCAGAAAGATGTTTGATCGCCCTATTCAAGTGATCGAAGGTCCACTTATGGCGGGAATGAATATTGTAGGTGATTTGTTTGGCTCCGGAAAAATGTTTTTACCTCAGGTTGTGAAGTCCGCTCGAGTGATGAAAAAGGCGGTTGCTTATCTACTGCCCTTTATCGAAGCAGAAAAAGATGGTGTGCGCTCCTCCTCTGGCAAGGTATTGATGGCAACGGTAAAAGGGGATGTGCACGATATCGGAAAAAATATAGTGGGTGTGGTGCTGTCTTGTAATAACTATGAAATCATCGATCTAGGGGTGATGGTTTCTGCGGATAAAATAATCCAAGCCGCGATTGAAAATCAGGTCGATGTCATTGGTTTGAGTGGTTTGATTACGCCGTCCTTAGATGAAATGGTTCATGTGGCCAAAGAAATGGAAAAAGCCAATTTGACCATTCCGTTGATGATCGGCGGCGCGACGACTTCTAAAGTACACACCGCAGTCAAGATTGAGCAGCATTATACCAAAGGACAAGTGGTACACGTGTTAGATGCTTCTCGATCTGTAACCGTTGTTGAGCGACTTCTAGGGGAGCGAAAAGCGTTATTTGTTGAAGATGTAAAATTAGAATACCAAAAATTAAGAGAATACCATGAAAAGCATCGGGTAGCTAAACGACTGATTTCTATTCATGAGGCAAGAAAAAACCAATTGAAATTAGATTGGACAAATCAGCAAATAGTTAGGCCTAAAAAATTAGGTAGAGAGGTACTAGATCTTTCCTTGAAAACCCTAGCAGATTATATCGATTGGACACCCTTTTTTCAAACATGGGAACTTCATGGCAAGTATCCAGCAATTTTGGAAGATGAGGTTGTGGGGCTTGAAGCTAAAAAGTTATTTAAGGATGCTTCAAGTTTATTACAACGATTAATTGAGGATCAAATTCTACAAGCGAAGGCTGTTTTTGGTCTCGCTCCTGCTCAAGCTGTGGGTGATGATATTTTGACGCAATCTTTCGATCAGGAAGAGCAAGTGGTATTTCATACCCTACGCCAACAAACGGAAAAAGCAACCGGACAACCGAATTTAGCTTTGTCGGATTTTATTGCACCACGAGAATCTGGAATTCAGGATTATATAGGCGGCTTTGTCGTAACGGCAGGAATTCATTTGGAGCATTATGTTTCTGAGTTTGAGTCTAATCACGATGACTATAATTCCATTATGGTAAAAGCTTTGGCGGATCGCTTGGCAGAGGCCGCTGCGGAATACGTTCACGAATTGGTTAGAAGAGAATATTGGGGCTATGAACAACGCGCTCCATGGAGTAATGAGGAATTAATTAAAGAAAAATACCAAGGGATTAGACCTGCTCCAGGATATCCCGCTTGTCCAGATCATACAGAGAAGACAACCATTTTTAGTTGGTTGAAGGCAAATTCCTTAATTGGGGTTTCACTAACAGAAAGCTTAGCCATGTGGCCAACAGCATCGGTGAGTGGTTGGTATTTTGCAAATGAAAACGCAAAATACTTTGGTTTAGGTAAAATTCAAAATGATCAAGTGTTGGATTTAGCTAGTAGAAAAGGAATTTCCCAGGAGGAAGTAGAAAAATGGTTGAGTTCAGTCATGTATTAAAAAACGAAAAACGGTTCGTTTGAACCGTTTTTCTAACCTAACCTAACCACTATTCACTGAAAAAAATAACTATTATATTCCGAAAAAATTAATAATTAAATCTCCTTACAAAGGTAAGTGATTAATCATAGAATTCCAATAAGATTTTTAATGTTTTAACTAATTCTTTTAATCACACGAGGATTTATAAGGGAATAATGAAAAATGAAGCGCAAAAAAAAACGGTTCATTCGAACCGTTTTCCTAACCTAACCTAACCACTATTCACTGAAAAAGACTTTCTAGTTATATATATTTTTTTAACTATTTTCTAACACTTTGATATTACAAAATTAATACATTTTTGGTTTGTTTTAAAAGGGAATTCGAAGCTTAATGCATGATTGTTGTAAAGTAAAAAAATGATTCTGTCGACGTATTTTGCGATTCGTCTATATCAAATGAAAGTTCGTCGAAATGTAGCCCTTGAATTATTTTGTTTTTATGGTTTATTCTTGAATTCCTAAAAAGTGTATAAAATTTTATATTTCGACAAAAACCTAGTTTTCTTCGATGAAAGTATTGAATTGAAAAGTTTGCGTGTTGTTTTCTATTCCGTTTAATGATTTTAAAAATTTTAACATCCGTTTTAATCAATTGTTTAAATCATTTGCTAAATTTGTGCAAAATTTACACGATGAGTGAAGAGTTATCAACGGAATTGAAAATCTTAGAAGCTGCTAAAAAAGTTTTTTTAGCAAAGGGTTTTTCAGGTTGTACCACCAGAGAAATTGCTCATGAAGCTGGAGAAAACGTTGCCTTGGTAAATTATTACTTTAGATCTAAGGCTGCATTATTCGATCAAGTTTTTCAATCGGCTATCGAAGAATTGATGTACATCTTAGTCGATATCTTTAAAAGTGATATTTCTTTAAAAGAAAAGATTGCTGAGTTTATTGATCGTGAATATGCATTTATTTCTTCCTTTCCTGGATTGCCGATGTTTATTCTAAGTGAACTAAATCGCGAAGATGGTGCTCAGTTGAAAAACAAGCAAATGTTTGAAATGGTTGCAAATTCTGGCGTTTTTGATCAAATGAAAGAGGCTCAAGAGAGTGGTGAGATGATTGAAATTGATCTCTATGGAATCACCGTTCTATTAATGTCTAATTGCCATTATCCCTTTATCTCTAAAAACTTTGTTTCGAGTCTGTTGGGTGTGGCTGATGAACATTTTCCAACCCTAATGGAAGCACATAAAATTCATGTTAAAAATATGATACTTACTTATTTATTTCCCACAAAATAAAACCTTATGAAAAAAATTGTTTTAGGACTTTTAACCTTTCTATTCATGGATCAAGTAAACGCACAAGTACTCACGTTAGAGGCTTGTCAAAAAATGGCGGATACCGCGAACTTGACCATTAAAAATGCTGAAATTGACATTCAGTCCAATAAAAAATTGTACAATCAATACATGGCCGCTCGTTTTCCGCAACTTTCCTTCACGGGAGATTATCGTTATAATGTTAAAATTCAGGGTCAGGTTGTACCGGGTGAATTTTTTGGAGGCGCTCCAGGTACTTTTGGTACGGTCCAATTTGGGGTACCATATGTACTAGGAAATACTCTTCAGTTGAATCAAGTACTGTTTAATCCTCAAGTAAATTATGGGTTAAATTCCTTAAAGATCAATCAAAATGTGGTGGAGTTACAATCTGAATTGACAAAACAAAATATTCATTTTGAAGTCGCTCAAACCTATTACACGCTTCAAGGAGTGCTGAAACAAATCGATTTTTTAGATTCAAATTTATTGAATATGGATGTACTGATTAAAAATCTGGAGGCTTATGTGGGACAAGGATTAATGGTGCGAACTGAAGTAGATAAATTAAAGATCAACCGATTGAACATTTTAAATTCCAAACAAACTTTAGAGACGGCAAAATTTCAATTAGAATCTTACCTAAAGATTTTGATTGGTAAGAAATCGGACGAACCCATCTTGATAGAGCAGGATGAGATTGTGATGCAAACCATCTTGGTGAATTCAGAAGAAAAAAATATGATTGAACTTAAGCTTTTAGAAGCGCAAAAAAGTTTAGCGAAAGAAGAACGAAATGGGAATTATATGTCTTATTTACCTTCACTTTCTTTTTATGGGGTCTATAATTATAATTACAACATTAAAACAGATCCTAACTATCGAAAAGGAATTGATGGTGCTTTTGTTGGTTTGCGACTGGATTGGGTGCTGTTCGATGGATTGGAAAAGTATAATAAGAATAAAGTCATCAAATTCAAGCAGGAATCGTTAAGCAATCAATACGATTTGGCAAGTCAACAATTGGAAATGAATATTGCGAATGCCAAAAATCAAATCGAAATTCAAGTGAATAAACTAAACATTTCCAAAGAGCAATTGTTGTTAGCGGAAGATGTTTACCGTCAATCTCAAGCTCAGTTTAAAGAAGGAACCATTTCCTCCAACGATTTGATTAAAGCTGAAAATGATTTGCAACAAGCACAAACGAACCTGATAGGAACCTACATCGAACTACGAAAAGCTGAATTAAGTTATTTAAAATCCATTGGTCAATTAAATTAAAAAAAAATGAATAAAAGAGTCATTGTCATCATCGCGATAATTGGGGTAGTTATTACTTTGAGCGTTTTCAAGTTAGTAAGCAACAAGAATCAAATTCAGAAGAAGTTATATATTCATGACCTCGATGCTCTGGTGCTTGTTGAAGTAAAAAGTCCTTCCTTACATACCTTTGAGCACGATTTCACTTATTTAGGGGTGTTTGAAGCTGCTAAACAAAACATGGTAGGTGCTGAGGCTGGTGGTAAAGTTATTGCTTTGGATGCTGAGGAAGGATCTTTTGTAACGAAAGGTTCAGTGATTGCCAAGTTAGACAAGGAACTTATGCAATTGCAATTAGAAGCGGCTGAATTGAATTTAGCCAGTTTGAAAAACGATCAAAAAAGAAACCATAATCTCGAAAAGGAAAACGCCATTGCAGCTGTGCAAGTGGAAAAAACTAATATTGGGGTTGAAAGTGCTTCGATTGCTGTGAAACAGTTAAAAAGACAGTTGAAAAATACGGCAATCATTGCTCCGTTTTCTGGGGTCATTACTAAGAAATTGATCGATGTAGGTTCAGTGATTGGAGCAGGTACGCCAGTGGTGGAGCTAACGGATATTCAACAGTTGAAGTTAACCATTTCAGTGCCTGAACAAGATGTCATGAAATTTAAATTAGGACAAAAAGTTTCAGTACTTGTAGATGTGTTTGCAGATCGCGTTTTTGAAGGTACCATTCATTTAATCAATGTGCAAGCAGATCGATCCCATAATTTCAAGGTCCAAGTTTTAATCAAAAACGATGGTCAACAAAAAATCATGGCAGGGATGTATGGAAGTGTTAAACTTCAAAATACGCAAAGTAAATCGGCTCTAGCTATTCCCCGTATAGCGGTGATTGGATCTACCAAAAAGCCTCAAGTATTTGTTGTGCGCAATGGGAAAGCGAAACTGATTCAAGTCGAGGCTGGAATTACTGATGGGGATTACATCGAAGTTTTGGGTGGCTTAAAGGATTCCGATCAAATTGTGACGAAAGGACAAATCAATTTAGAGGATGGTTCTAATGTAAAAATTAAATAAAAATAGGACATGACACTTACGGAAATTGCCATTAAAAGACCTTCGCTAATCATTGTGATTTTCACGATTTTGGTCGGTGGAGGTATGCTAAGTTATTCCAACTTATCCTATGAATTGTTGCCTGATTTTTCACCGCCGATGTTAACGGTAACGGTGGCTTATCCAGGAGCTTCACCTGCTACGGTAGAAAGTCAAGTTTCTAAACCTATTGAAGATGCATTGAGTGGTATTGAAAACATCTCTGAAGTTTCCTCCTTTTCCTTGGATAATGCCAGTTTGGTCTTGTTGGAATTTAATCATTCGGTGGATTTAGAAGTTGCCATGGATGATGTTCAGCGAAAGATTGATAACATCATCTCTACATTACCAGACGATATCAAAAGTCCATCCATTTCTAAAATTGAACCCAATGCAGCGCCTGTGCTACAAGTTTCAGTAGTTTCTAAAAATTTAGATGATCGCGCCTTTCGTCAATTAATGGATGATGAAATTTTACCTAAAATTAAACAGACAAAAGGAGTTGCAGAAATCATCGTTTTGGGTGGTGAAAAACGAGAGTTTCGGGTAAATATCGATAAAGAAAAATTGAAATTAAACCACATTCCTTTATTGAATGTTACGCAAGCTATTGCCCAAGCAAATGTTGACTTTCCTACTGGAAAAGTGAAAAGTCAAGAGGAGCAATTGACCGTTCGTTTGGCTGGAAAATATAAGTCGTTAGATGATTTGAAAAACTTAGTGGTAGCCAATAATCAAGGTTCTGTGATCAAATTAAAAGAAGTGGCAGAGGTGATCGATGCACGAGAAGATTTTTCAACCATTTCTCGTTTTAATGGAGTGAATGGTATCGGGCTTCGAATCAAAAAGCAATCCGATGCGAATGCAGTGAATATGTCCAATGAAGTGAAAAATCGCTTTGCTGAATTGGAGAAAAAATACCAAAAAGAAGGGGTGAAGTTTACCATTGCTACTGATACTTCGATTCCAACTGTTCAGGCTGTTGATGCAGTAATTCACGATCTTGAGCTTGCGGTATTATTGGTGGCATCAGTGATGTTATTGTTTTTGCACAGTCTAAGAAATGCTTTCATCGTATTGATTTCGATTCCAACTGCATTGATTTCAACCTTTATCGTCATGTTTGCCTTGGGCTATACCTTGAATTTGATGACCTTATTAGCGATGTCTTTAGTCATTGGAATTTTAGTGGATGACTCAATTGTAGTTTTGGAAAACATCTACCGTCACTTAGAGATGGGGAAAAATAGAAGGGTGGCTGCTTTAGAAGGTAGAAATGAGATTGGTTTTACTGCTTTAGCCATTACTTTAGTGGACGTGGTGGTATTTTCTCCAGTGATTTTTATCGAAGGTACCATTTCTGATATCTTGAACCAATTTTCAGTAGTTGTGGTAGTTTCTACCCTGATGTCTTTATTTGTGTGTTTCACCTTGACTCCTTGGTTAGCGTCTAGATTTGCCAAGCAAACTGTATTGAATCCGAAAAATCCTTTTCAAGCCTTTCTATTATGGTTTGAACGAAGACTTGATAAATTTACGAGTAATTATGTGTTATTCGTAGCTTGGGTACTTCGACATAAAATTATAACTTCAGTGGGGGTTTTGGTATTGTTTGTGGTTACCGGATTGGTTATGTCAATGGGGATTGTTGGTTCGGAATTTGTGGCGCAAGGAGACCAAGGAAAATTTATGGTCAAATTGAAATACGATAAATCAGTTCCATTCAATGAAAATAATAGTACAACCTATCAAATTGAAAAGTTAATCTTAAGTCAACCTCAAGTGAAAATGGTGTTCTCCAATGTAGGAGGTCCATCTGCAGGTATGGGTGCTGCTACCTTCGGAAACGAATCTAGATCTGAATTGACGGTTCAATTAAAGGATAAAGTTCAAGATACTATTCCAACGGAAGAATACATGGAGGCGATTCGCAAGAAGATTGAAAGTAAGTTTTCAGGAATTGAAATCAAAACCATTAATATCGGTATGGTGGAATCAGAAGAGGCACCTATTGAAATGTTTTTCTCTTCGGATAATGAAGAAAAGTTGATGCAAGAAGCGCACCGCTTGAAGAAAGCCATTCAAATGTTGCCTGGAGCAAAAGATCCTGTCATTTCAACGGATGATATTTCACCCGAAGTTAAAATCGATTTAGATCGAGAAAAAATGGGTCAATTGGGCTTAAATGTAGCGATGGTAGGGATGCAATTGCAAAATGCGTTAGCTGGAAATGATGCGTCCAAATTTGATGAAAAGGGGACCGAATATAAGATAAGAGTCATGTTGGATCAAGGGGATCGTCAAAATCCTAAAGATATTGAGTCAATGACTTTTATCAACAATGAAGGTAAAATGCTTCGTTTAGGCGAATTTGCTTCTGTTTACGTGGATAATGCGAATGGATCGTTAGAACGAAAAAATCGAAAACGAAGCACGACTTTAAGGGCTTATGTGATGGGAACTGCAGCGGGAACGCTTGCCGTTCAAATTAATGACTATTTGAAGAAAAACCCTATTGATGAGGAGGTAACCATGACGTGGGGAGGTGAAGTGAAAAGACAAAATGAATCTTTTGGAGCACTTGGTTTAGCGATGTTGGTAGGATTGATTTTGGTGTACCTTATCATGGTGGCTTTGTATGATAATTTTGTGTATCCATTTGTCGTATTATTTTCCATTCCGGTTGCTTTAATTGGTGCCTTATTGGCGTTGAATTTCTCGAGTTCCAATGTGGGGATCTTTACTGGATTAGGGATGATTATGCTCCTTGGATTGGTGGCTAAAAACGCCATCTTAATTGTCGATTTTGCGAATCACTTAAAGGAACAAGGCATGAAGACTTACGATGCTCTTTTAGAAGCAGTAAGAGAGCGTATGCGTCCGATTTTAATGACAACCATTGCGATGGTTATTGGAATGATTCCCATTGCGATAGGTCAAGGGACTGGTGCGGAATGGAAAAATGGTTTGGCTTGGGTTTTAATTGGTGGTTTAACCAGTTCGATGTTCCTTACCATTTTAGTGGTTCCTATGATGTATTATGTGGTGGATGCCATTAAAGATCGTATTGCTAAATTCACAAATTCGAAAACGGAAGAATAATATGTTTACTTTTGTTTCATGTCAATGATTCAAATTTATACTGATGGATCCTCTAGAGGGAATCCTGGCCCCGGCGGTTATGGTATTGTGTTGAAATTTAATCAACGACGGAAAGAGATGGCGCAAGGCTATCGATTGACTACGAATAACCGTATGGAATTATTGGCCATCATTGTTGCTTTGGAATCCCTCAAACGAAATGATTTAGAAGTTCATATTTATTCTGATTCAAAATATGTGATTGATTCGATTGTGAATCGGTGGGTTTGGTCTTGGCAACAGAAGGGTTATAAAGGCAAGAAAAATGCCGATTTATGGGAGCGATTTTTAAAGATTGAAAAAGATTTTAAGATCCATTACCATTGGGTGAAAGGTCATAACGGTCACGAAGAAAATGAGCGATGCGATTTACTTGCAACTGTTGCAGCTGATCATGGTCCTTTTTTAGTGGATGAGGTTTACGAAAAGTTGGAGGGCTAACTTATTGATTTTGTTCAGCTAATTGCGTGCAGCCTTTGAAAAAAGTATAAATTAACGGATGAGGTATCTCTCTGGTAGATGAAATCTGAGGACAATAGCCACATGCCACGAAGAACGGATGTTTTTTCAAACTGATCACCTCAGGGTCTTCAAAATCATTATACGCCTCAATATCAATTAATTCCTCAGTAAGGGCATCAATCAGTTGAGGGTATAAACTAAATCGCGATGAGGTTAATTCGACTGCTGGGTGGTTTTCATAAAGATGACGAAACACCTTCGATGCGGGAACAATGGTTACGCGCTCAAATTGATTGCCTTCGACTAAATTATCAGAAATTAGTTTCTCACCGTTAGGGTTTAATTGATAACTATTGATCAAGGTTTCTACAAAGATTTTGTAGGCTTCACCAGTAATTAAAGTTGGGATTGATAGCTGCTTAATGGTTTTTAAAACACCACTTAAATAGAATGCACTTTGATAAGGTCCTGGTGAAATCCAAACGCCGTCATACTGACTCCATTGTTGGGGTTTGAATGCGGCTGCCTCAGTAATTTTAATCCAATAATAATTCACTTCAATATCAAGGAATCTTGATGAGTGATCAATGGATAAATTCGTAGCTTGATGGGAATTATAAGTAAAATTATAATCGCCGATGATTGCTATTTTTATGGGTTGAGACATGGATGAGTATCCGTGAGAATAAAATTATCTTTTAAACCACCCTCTAAACTGTGCATTTTGAATTTTAAGTGAATCCCAAAGTACCGTTGGTGTTGTTTGAACTTGACGGTAAACATAACAATTGAAATTACAATTGAATTTCATGTAATCTCCTGTTGCATCACTTTCTTGTACAAAACTTGTAAAGGCAACATCTTGAGGATTTGGCGATGTGTCTTTGGAAGTCCAAACATTGTTTGATGCATCTTTGTAGATCACTGCGAATCCATTTAGTGCACCAGGTTGGTAAGTTGGGTTTGCTGGACTTAAATTTGAAGTGAAGAATGCATTGAATGAAGCTAATGAAATAACAGAAGTAACTCCATTGTCCCATGTTGCACTACCTAAAGCTACTTTAATAGAAACGTTATTGGTTGTCGATGCAATATCGGCGTAATAAGTAGCAGAAGATGGACTTGGACTAGGTAAAATAGTCTTAGCTTGAGTTGGAACGCAAGTGTAAGCATTCACATCCTGTGTTATTTCGACAGGTGTGCCGTTAATCGTTCCTAAAAAATGACAAGATAAATCTGCCTTTTTTTCAGGAGCTGGAATAATTTCGTGTTTAATACAAGAATGAATGATTCCGGATAAAACAACAATAGTAGCGATGATTAATTTATTACGTTTCATAACTATGAATTTAGTCTAATGTAACAAATATAATAAATTATTTCAATAATGGTGTTTTTTTACGCTCTTATTTGCTTGAGCAAGTGCATTTGCTCCATTTCAAAGAAATCGATACGTCTGTTTTTTAACATTTTAAGTTGAAAATCAATCAGTGTTCTAAATTCATTGATGGAAAAACTTTGCATGTATTTGTAAATATCCTCCTCTTGATTTTCTTTTTGAAGTTGATTCAGAATGCGGTTGATTAATTTCTTCGGATAATTAATGATACTGGAATAAGATAAATTATTATCTTTGATTTCAACGTGTATTGACATTTCTTCATGTTGTGTGTCAATAATAATTTGTTCAATTTCTATCGTTTTCATATTCATTATTTTAAGATGATAGTACAAATTTCGGCAAGCACAACGTAAAGTATTTACGATGTATAAAAATTTAGAAAAAAATGAAATACGAAAAAATTAAAAAAGACTTATTTATCAAGAATAGAAAGCATTTTGCGGAGCGAATGGAAGGGAAGTCGGTTGCTATTTTTAATTCAAACGACATTTACCCCATTTCAGCAGATGCCACGATGCCCTTTCAACAACATCGCGATATTTTCTTTTTGTCGGGGGTTGATCAAGAAGAGTCTATTTTAGTTTTATTTCCAACGTGTAATCAAGAAGCGCATCGAGAAATGTTGTTTTTGAAAGAAACGAATGACCATATCGCTGTATGGGAAGGAGAGAAATTGACGAAAGCTGCTGCTTTTGAAACTTCTGGTGTCAAAACGGTGTATTGGTTGCAACAGTTCGATACGATTATGAAATCCATAATGGCTGAAGCCGAAATTATTTACATCAATACGAACGAACATTTGCGTGCAAATACGGAAGTAGAGACGAGAGAAGATCGTTTTATTAAGTCTTTTTTACCGAAGTTTCCTGCACATCAAGTGCGTAAAAGTGCTCCGATTTTACATGAATTAAGGTCGATTAAAGATGCCTTAGAAATTGAGTTGATGCAAAAAGCTTGCGATATCACTAATGCTGGTTTTCGACGTGTATTAAATTTTGTGAAACCAGGTGTGTTTGAGTACGAAATCGAAGCTGAATTTATCCATGAATTTACGCGTCAAAGATCAAAGGGATTTGCTTATACACCAATCATTGCTTCAGGTAAAAACGCTTGTGTACTTCACTATATTGAAAACAACCAAGCTTGTCACGATGGAGATGTTATTTTACTAGACGTTGGGGCAGAATACGCCAATTATTCATCCGATATGACGAGATGTATTCCCGTTAATGGTCGTTTTACGGCTCGTCAAAAAGAGGTGTATAATGCGGTATTGCACGTTAAAAAAGAAGCTGAAAAACTCTTAATTCCTGGAACCATCATGAAAGAATACCACCAAAAAGTGGGATTGATCATGGAGGAACAATTGGTGAACTTGAAATTAATTTCAATGGACGATATTAAAAACCAAGATCCCAATTGGCCTGCCTATAAAAAATATTTTATGCACGGTACTTCCCATTTTCTAGGTCTTGACACACATGATGTCGGATTGTGGGATTATCCAATCAAAGAAAATATGGTGTTCACTTGCGAACCTGGGATTTATATTCCTGAGGAAGGTTTAGGGATTCGATTAGAAGATGATTTGGTGGTTCAATCCAGTGGAAAACCATTTAATCTAATGGCTCATATTCCTATTGAAGCTGATGAAATCGAAGATTTGATGAATCGATAAAATGGCTGCATTTTTAAATTTTACGAGTCAAGGTGCTGGTAAAGTAGTGGTTTTTTTGCACGGGTATTTGGAGTCCAAAACCATGTGGAATTACTTTGATTTTCCGCCTGACTTTCATGCGATTTTTATCGATTTACCGGGTCATGGACAATCTGATCTAGAATGGAATAACGAACCTTCTATGGATCAAATGGCGGATGATGTCCTATCCCTATTAAAGCATTTGAACATCGAAAATTTTTCCATTGTCGGACATTCCATGGGAGGGTATGTAGCGCTATCTATACTAAGAAAATCTGCTGCTGTTGAAAAAGTGATCTTATTAAATTCACATTTTTGGGAAGATTCTCCATTGAAGAAAAAAGATCGTGTGCGCATTGCAGATATCGTTTTTACCCATAAAAATCAACTGATTAGAGAAATGTTGCCGAATTTGTTTTTCGATAAAAATCAGTTTTTAGCTCAAATCGAAGCCTTAATTCAAGAGGCAAGCGAAATGTCTCCTGAAGCAATTGCTTACGCGGCTTTGGCTATGCGAAACAGAGAAAATATGAAATCATTTTTAAAAACGAGACCTCAAAAGGTAGCTTGTATTTTGGGTGAATTTGACAGCTTGATTCCTGTAGATCTTTTTATTCACGAAAACGAAGAACTCAATTTGAATTACCAAATCATTGAAAACGCTGGGCACATGGCGCACATTGAAAATACTTTTGAGACAAAGAAGCAGTTATTAAGTATGCTATCTATCCAAACCACTGATTGATGGGTGAATAAATCCAATTGAAAAGGACTTTAGAACAGGTAAACGGTTTCTAAAAATCCAACGATTAAATTAATTCGTGTTATATTAGAAATACGTAAATTAGTAAAACCAATTTAAGTTCTGCCTTATGAAACTAAAAGCACTTATTGTCGATGATGAAGAATTCGCGAGAAAAAACCTTGCGATGTTAATTGAGGAGTTTTGTCCAGATGTTGAATTGATTGGTGAAGCCTCGGGAAAGCAACAAGCTATTGATATCATTGAATCGACTAGTCCAGATGTGGTTTTCTTAGATATCCGAATGCCTTCTGGTGCAGAAGGTTTTGAACTATTAGACGAAGTCGAGCATAAAAATTTCTTGGTGGTTTTTGTCACTGCGTTTAAGGATTATGCTATCCAAGCTTTTAATGCTAATGCGGTTTATTACCTACTTAAGCCTATCGATATCGACGATTTGTTATTAGCCGTAGAGCGACTTAAAGAAACCAAAAAATTATTTACCGAATCACCTGAAAATCTTCCGGTCTATTACCATACGCTGAGAAATTTAGCGGATCAATTGTTGCGCAATAAGCCCAATGGACGAATCGCCATCAGTCATACCAAAGGCTTGAAAATCATTGAAGATGCTACCATTGTTCATTTAGAAGCTAGCGGGAATTGTACGACGATTTACTTTAACGATGGTACGAGGTATTTGGACACACGCACTTTAAAAGTGTATGAGGGAATTCTAAATCCAAAGAAATTTTACCGCACACACAAATCCCATATCATTAATTTAAACTTATTGGTCGAGTATGTGAATGACGATGGGCACTTTGCTGTTTTGAAAAATGGTTTACGCATTCCTGTTGCCCGCAACCGCGTTACAGAATTTACTCGTTTGATCAAGGATTTATAAGAAAAATGGCAGGAAGGTTAATTTTTATCGGTTTATTTTTTCCTGTACTTCTGTTTGCGCAAACCTATTCTTTTGTATCCTATTCTACACGTGAAGGATTACCTCAAAGTCAAGTTACGTCTATAGCCCAAGATAAGGAGTCGTATTTATGGGTTGGTACGCTTGGAGGTTTAGCGCGTTTCAATGGGGCAGACTTCGTTTCCTTTGGTCGTGAAAGTGGTATGTTGAACAATCGAATTACCGCATTGAAATGGGAAAAGAATCAATTGTGGATTGGCCACAGTGGTGGAATATCCGTTAAAAAAGCCAATCGTTTTCAGAGTTACTCATTACCGAAATTAAACGAAAATATTAAAGTAACGGATTTTGTTGATTTTAATGGGAGGCTATACATTGCTACCAATGGAGCGGGTTTATTTTATTTCGAGGATGCTGTCCTGAAAAAATCGAATTTGATTCCGGATTCGGTAGAAAAAATTAGAAGCTTATGCTCCTATCAAGGACAACTCTATATTGGGGCAAAAAATGGGGTTTATCGAGTCAATCAAGCTTTAAAAAGAACTGAAAACGCGGCGTTTTATCCGATAAATGTTTCAAAATTATTAGTAAACCGCGATGAATTGTATGTCGTTGGTGTCAACAAAGGAATTTTGAAGATTACCGATCATGCTATTCAATCGATTTATGCCTTGAAGGAAAATGAAATTATCATTGATATTGAAGCAGATCTAATGGGTAATTTATGGGCGTTAACTAACGCTGGTATTTTAGAATTCAACAAAGGCAAGGTGACAGGCGTTTTAAATGAAAATTTTGGATTACCCGCCAATTACTATAATCGACTTTTTTTTGACAAATCAAATAATTTATGGTTAGGTTCTGAAGGAAAAGGGTTGTTTCAATTTACAGGGTTTGATTTCGAAAAAATAAAGGTTCCCTATACCAATTTAACCTTATCCATTCTTTCAGATGATGAACAAACCGTATGGGTAGGTACCTACAATGAGGGAATTGTGGGTTTGAAAAACAAGCAACTTCTTTTTCAAATACCTTATGAAGATCCTGTTTGGGCTGGGGTATTAAATGTCGATCATGCCCATTGGTTCGCTACCGAGTTTGGTTTGTTGAAAATTGTTAATCGAAAAATTGAAAAAATATTTTACATCGAGGATGGACTGCCAAGCGATAAAGTCTCTTGTTTATTGAAATTAAATCAGTCTTCGTTCTTAATAGGTGGCGTTAATGCGATTTCAATGTATCGTAATGGTGCATTTAAACGCTACGAGGATTTTAGATTGGGTGTGGTTCGTTCAATTTGTAAAGATCAAGACCGTTATATTCTTGGGACAAGTAAAGGGTTGTTTCAATTCAAAAATGGGGAAATTAGTACCCTTTATCGTTTCGATAAGAGTGTCTATTGCTTAGTGAAATCGACCGATCAACGAATTTGGATAGGAACTGAAGAAGGATTGTTTTTCATGGAAGCTAACAAAATTAAACCTTTCGTATTAGATGACAACACCCCTTCAAATTTTATTAATTTCTTAAAATCAAAAGGTACAATTTTATATGTAGGGACAAACAATGGGCTTTTCAAAGTGTATAAAAACCAAAAAAATAAATACGCCATTGCCAATTATGGGATTGAGGATGGGATTATTGATTTGGAAAGTAATCTAAATGCAGCTGGAATTGTGGGTAATCATTTGTATTTTGGAACTGCTTCTGGGTTAATTCGTTGGAATAATTTTGAAAAATTAAAATCCCTTGATCCTCCTTTATTGTATATTGATAACATTCACGTTGATTTTAAAAAAGTGGATATTCCGGGAACTGTCTTGAAGTATCAATATAATCGTAAAAATTTATTGATCGAATTGGATGCCGTATCCTTGAAATTTCACCAAGGGATGAAATACGCCTATTTTTTGGAAGGGCAAGATGCAGCTTGGTCTCCTTATAATGCGAATAAGTTTATTTCCTTCAATGAGTTGCCTCCGGGTGATTATCACTTAAAGATGCGGTGCATGGACGGTAAAGGAAATAAATCTGCCATCCTTACGCTTCACCTTACAGTTACTCCGGCATACTATCAAACGTATTGGTTTTATGCACTAGTCCTTTTTGGGTTAGGTTTACTGGTGTACGGATTCATGCAGTATCGTTTTAGGTTGTTGAGAAACCGCAGTGAAAAAGAGGCCTTATTATTCAAAACAAAATTGTTATCCTTAGAGCAAAAATCCTTGAACGCATCTATGAATCGACATTTTATTTTTAATTCCTTGAATGCTATTCAATATTTTATTAATACCCAAGACAAACTTTCTGCGAATCGTTTCCTAAGTAATTTTGCCAAATTGATTCGTAAAAACTTAGATTCTGCCGTTGAAGATGAAAATAAAGTGACGTTAGCCCAAGAATTGGAACGATTGGAATTGTATTTATCCTTGGAGCACATGCGTTTTAAAGACCGATTTAGTTATTCGATCACAACCGAAAAGTTAGATGCTGAAAGTATTGAAATTCCAGCCATGCTTTTACAGCCTTTTGTGGAAAATTCGATCATTCATGGTATTTTACCCAACGAGACAAAACATGGTGAAATTCACATTAAAGTTTGGGTGGATGAATTTCAACGTTTGACCATTTTGATTGAGGATAATGGTGTTGGAATCAAACAATCCTTATCGAAAAAAACAAATATCGCAGGAGATCATGAGTCGAAAGGTATGGAAATCACCGAGAAAAGGATTGAATTGCTGCAAAAAATGCAAGGTACAGAGTTTTCGTTAGAAGGGCCTGAAGAAATATATAACAAAGACCGTTCAATCAAAGGGACGAGGGTTTTAATCAAAATACAACTCGATGATTTGGAAAATTGATCCATTTTACGTATATTTGGTTATTAATTGATTTTATGAAGTATATTTTTTCATTTATAGTAGCCAGTTTATTGCTTTTTTCTTGTAAAAAAGAAGTAATTGTCCCAAATGGTCAAGTTGAAACACCTGTTTCAAACGGAACTGAGAAGTCTACTTCAGATGAAGATGGTTCAGGGATTGATGATTCAAATGTATTAAATATCACAGATCCCAATAAAGATCCGGATTTAACCAGAAAGAAAAAGAGATAATCTTTAATCATGATACTAAAAAAGCCCTTTGAAAAGGGCTTTTTTTTATGCTTGCAATATTTTGTGTTGAATTATTGTTCATCGAAATGATTCCACCCTTGAGCTTTTAGAGTAATCGCGGAACCGCTTTTGTCGATAAAGTATTTGCCGTCTTGCTCGTTGGTCATGTGACCAATAAAACTCACATGCGGATTACCTTTGATTTTATCAAAATCTTTTTGGTTTATGGTGAACAGTAATTCATAATCCTCTCCACCGTTCAACGCACAGGTCGTAGGGTCCAAATTGAAGTCAATGGCAGTCATCGAAGTCTTGGCATCAATCGGAAGTTTTTCGTCGTAAATATGACAACCTACTTTGCTGGCTTTACAGATATGCAAAATTTCAGACGCTAAACCATCGGATACGTCAATCATACTTGTCGGAACGATATCCAATTCCTTTAAATACTGGATAAAATCTAAACGCGCTTCTGGTTTTAATTGTTTTTCGATAATGTAATCATGGCCATCTAAATCGGGTTGAATATTCGGATTGGCTTTAAAAACTTCTTTTTCTCGTTCTAAAACTTGAAGTCCCATGTAGGCACCTCCTAAATCACCGGTAACACATAGTAAATCGTATTCTTTGGCGCCTGATCGGTAAGTGATTTTATCTTTTTTACCTCGTCCAATAGCGGTAATACTGATGATTAATCCTGAAAATGAAGCTGTTGTGTCGCCGCCGATTAAATCGATTTTGTAATTTTCACAAGCAGCATGAATTCCTTCGTACAATTCTTCTAAAGCCTCTACTGGAAATTTACTAGAAACCCCGATGGATACAGTAATCTGTTCAGGAGTTCCATTCATGGCGCAAATATCCGAAACATTCACAGCTACAGCCTTATAGCCTAAATGTTTCAAGGGCATATACATTAAGTTAAAGTGAATACCTTCTACCAACATGTCGGTTGAAACCAATTGAACTTCATCATTGGAAAGCTCGATCACAGCTGCATCATCACCAATTCCTAAAAGGGTAGATTTTTGCTGAATGGAAAACTTTTTAGTCAGATGATCAATAAGACCAAATTCCCCTAGCTCTTCTATGTTTGTTGATTTGTTGCTCATAAAATTCAAAATGTAAAAGTACAAAAAAAAGGCAGAACTTTCATTCTGCCTTTTGTTGGCCCACTAGGGCTCGAACCTAGACTCTTCGGTACCAAAAACCGACGTGTTGCCAGTTACACCATAGGCCATTGATGTGGGTGCAAATTTAGGAACATTTTTTTATTCTGCAATATGTTTTTTTATTTTTTTTCTCAATATTTCCAAAGTTTTCTAAAAGCAGCTGATTTTCAATTGCTTTTTAATTTTTATAGAATTTTCACTTTTTATTTTTTCATTCCTATTTTAATATTTTTATCTTCGCATACCTTTCGAATGGTTTTGTTCGATTTGTTTTAAATAAAAAGATATGGATTTTAAAAAATGGAACCTTTATTTAGGTTGGTTTGCATTCGCTATTGCAACCGTAGTATATTTCCTTACCCTAGAAGATACCGTAAGTTTATGGGATTGTGGAGAGTACATTACCGCTGCTTATAAGTTAGAAGTAGGTCACCCTCCAGGCGCTCCACTATTTATGGTGATCGGTCGTTTGTTTTCCTTTTTTGCTGCCCCTGAAGATGTGGCGGTATGGATCAATCGACTATCGGCTTTATCTAGTTCATTGACGATTTTATTTATGTTTTGGTCGATTTCCATTTTTGTGAAGAAAATGGTCTTGCAAACCAAAAAAACGCTTGCCACAAGTGATGTTATTGCCATTTTGGGAAGTGCATTGGTAGGTTCATTAGCTTATACATTCTCAGATTCATTCTGGTTCTCTGCTGTTGAAGGTGAGGTTTACGCGATGTCATCCTTATTTACTGCTGTCATTTTTTGGGCTATTTTGAAATGGGACGAAGAAATGGCAGAGGTGCAAACGGGTTTATTAAACGTTACGGTTTCGCCAAACCGTTGGTTGTTGCTTATTATGTTCCTTTTAGGATTGGCAATCGGTGTCCATTTATTGGGTATTCTTGTTGTTCCTGCGATCGGATTCTTAATTTACTTCAGATATACGGAGAAAATCAGCATTAAGGGATTTGTGTTAACTGGAATCATTTCAGTGTTTGTACTTGGTTTTATTCAAGAAGTCGTTATTCCCGGGTCGATTTCTATGGCATCTTCGTTCGAAGTTGGTTTGGTGAATGCTTTCGGAATGCCTTTTTTCTCGGGTACTTTCTTGTTTTTTGGAATATTAATCGGTGGATGTATTTACTTGATTCGATATGCTCGAAAAAATCAAAAAGCTATACTTTACAATGCAGTAATGGGATTCATTTTCTTATTAATTGGATACGGTTCTTTTGCCGTGATTGTCATTCGATCCAACGCAAATCCTCCTTTGGATGAAAATGATCCTGAAAACCTTGTTACCTTGCATGCTTACTTGAAAAGAGAGCAATATGGATCAGCACCGTTATTAACAGGTCCATATTGGAATAGTAAAGAAAATGATGGAAGTATGTACGACAGCCGCTCTGCATTCTACCTAAGAAGATTTGTGGTCTCTAAAGGAGGTAATGAATTAAAGGCCTTCAAAAAAGAAGAAGATGCTAAAAAATATGCAGCTGCAAACGGCGCTACGTATGAAGAAAAATATTTCGAATCGAATGCCAATGATCGCAAAAATGCAGTTCCGACCTATGCACAAACTACTTTTTTCCCAAGGATGTATTGGTCGATGGAACAACAACGTATCGATGGCTATAAAAACTGGTCGGGATATGACGCGACTGAGAAAAAAGGTACTGATTTAGGTAAGGACGGTATGCGTCTTCCTACGTTTGGAGAAAATATGACTTACTTCATCAATTATCAAGTAAATTGGATGTATTGGAGGTATTTTATGTGGAACTTCGCAGGACGCCAAAATGATATCCAAGGACACGGAGATCAGATGCGAGGAAACTGGTTGTCTGGTTTTTCATTCATCGATCACGCTCGATTAGGGAATCTGGATGAAGCTCCTTTTTACACGAAGGAAAATCCTTCTTACAATAAATTCTTTTTCCTACCGCTGATATTTGGATTGTTAGGATTGATTTTTCATTTTTACAAAGCTCCAAAGGATGCTTTCGTGCTCTTACTTGCGTTTTTATTTACAGGACTTGCTATCGTGGTCTATTTGAATCAAAAACCTTTTGAACCTCGTGAAAGAGATTATGCGTATGCAGGGTCCTTCTTCTTCTTTGCCTTTTGGATTGGAATTGGGGTTTATGCCTTATACCATGCGTTTATGAATTTCACCAAAGTTCACTTTAAGAAGGCTTTAATCACCGCAGCAGGTGGATTGTTCTTGTTTTTATTGTTCGATATTACTTCTGAAACGGGCTTATTTAAAACCTTGTCTTGGTTGATTATCAGTATCGCTTCATTTGCACTTTTAGGTTTGATGGTGGTCTTGAGAAAAGCATTAGGAGCCAATCAGGGTGCCGTTATAGCAGTAGTTTTAGGTTTGACAGCCCCGCTAATCATGGGGTCTCAAGGTTGGGATGATCACGATCGTAGTTTAAAAACTTCTGCCCACGACTTAGCTTACAATTACTTAAACTCTTGCGAAGCGAATGCCATTTTATTTACCAATGGCGACAATGATACCTTCCCTTTATGGTACATGCAGGAAGTGGAAGGACAAAGAACCGATGTTCGTGTATGTAATTTATCGTTAATGCAAACGGACTGGTATACGGAGCAGATGAAAATGCGCGCTTACGAATCAGATCCATTGCCAATCAAATTCAGAGAAGATCAAACCTTAATGTATGCCGGAATTACGGATCAAGTGTTATTCTCGAATTTATTTGAGTTATTCTATTTGAATACGAACGACCAAACCATTTCCGATATTCTTAAAATGAGGATTCGTTCAAATAAAAATGAAATTTTAGCGGCTTTAACCAATTTCCATACGAATGCTGCGCGTCACTTGAACAGTTTAAGTACTGAAAATGATAACTTGAAAGGTCGAATTGACCAATTAAGAACTGCTCTAACTTCTCAAACACAAAGTTCTTTAGAGAAAGAAATTGCTTTGAAATACAGAAGCGGTTTAGAATTGTTTTCAGCATTGCAGAATGGAGTGGTTAAATTAGCTGAACAAGATGCAAGCGAATTCCAAAAGTTATTGATGGATTTTGATAAAACATGGGATTACACCAATTTAGCGGATGCAATGGCATTTGTTAGGGATGATAAAAACATCATTTTGTTCAACGGAAGAAATTTAAGAATCTTCCCTTCTACAGGATTTATCTTACCTGTCAACGCTGATCATGCTATTGCTTCAAAGGTGATTACCAAAGCAGAAAAATCAGCTTGTTTAGACGAATTGCGTTTTTCATTTGAAGCGCGAGCAATTTCTAGAGAACAAGTCATGATGTTAGACATCTTAACTAATAACGATTGGAAACGAGGAATCTACTTCTCCAGCCCAGGAGGTTCTGATGTTTCGATGGCTCTTTACAAAAAAGGATACATCAAACAAAATGGTTTGGCTTTTGTATTAAGTCCGTTGAATAATATGTCAAATCGTTTAGATAACGACCGTATGTATCATCATTTGATGAATGTTTACCACTATGGGGAAATGAAAAATCCAAAAGTGTTGACGGATTACTATGCACGCAGACATACTTCTCAATTCAGATTACATTTTGCGACCCTTGCTGATGATTATTTGAACAGAAGTAGTCAAGACGCTCAAACGATTGCTCAAATTAATCAGAATGTTTCTATTCTGAGATCTATGGGTAGAAATAAGGAGGCAGATGATTTAGAGAAATCTAAACCAAAAGCATCTAATGCTGCTGAAAACAAGAAAAAAGCCATCGCTTTAATTAAAAAATCGTTACAAGAAATGCCTGCTGACCTTGTCTTAGATTATGGCGAACCAACTCCTTCAAGAGAAGTATACAACAGTGAAGGTGGACAAGTTCAAGGTTATCAAGATGGTATTCTTCACGATTACGTATCGATTTTGTTTAAAGCGGGTGATAAAAAATCGGCAAATGATTTAGGTTTACAAGTCTTAAATCAGTTGAATATGACCCTTCGTTTCTTTGAAACAAGTAATCCAACACTTGCAGCAGACAAAGGAAATATTTCTGATTTAACTGCTGCTTTAGATGGAGTATTGAAGCTACTTGTCCTTTCTTCAGATCCAATTGAAGGTGATCCGAAAGGTGCATTGGCTAAAAAAGCAAAGGAAATGGCAGATCGATTCTATCAAAAATCATTACCTCAAATGTATAAAGGTATTGAGGCGAAGGCGAATGACAATGGAGAAAGTACCAGACGAAGTGGCCGCCTTGGGTATTACGCTACCTTACTGTATCGTTTGAAAGATTTAGCAGAAGGAATTGGATCTCATTACGGTTATTTGGCAGGTTCAGGAGGACAAATGCCAACGAATTCCGGAGGTGATATGAGCTTAGAAGATTTGATGAGACAAATGCCAACGCAAGACTCCGTCAATCAATAATACAGTTCTATGAGAATTTTCAAAACCCCACGATTCTTTGCTTGGTTTTTCCCAAAAAGAACGTGGGGTTTTTCGCGCGATGACAATTCAGTTTATTTAACTTTTGATGATGGTCCAAATCCAGAGATTACCGTTTGGATTCTTGATTTTTTGAAAGAAAAAAACTTGAAAGCCACTTTTTTCTGTGTGGGAGCCAATGTGGTAAAATATCCAGCAGTATATCAGCGTATTTTAGATGAGGGGCACTCGGTTGGAAATCATTCTTTCCGTCACCAACACTACTATAAAACTTCCCGAAAGGAATATTTAGAGGGAATTGAGGAAACGTCTAAGGTGATTCAATCAAAATTATACCGACCTCCATATGGCAGAATGGGTTCTATTCAAAGCAGAAGGTTAAGTAAAAAATACAACATTGTCATGTGGACATGGCTGTCATATGATTTTGATCCTCAAGTACCCATTGAGCGAATTTTACAAAGTGCTCAAAAAGACATTCGAAAAGGTTCAATTTTGGTGTTGCATGATAACCCAAAAGTCACGCAAAGGGTAAAGGCATTACTTCCTCCTTTGGTCGATATTATTCAAGAAAAAAACTTAGAATTTAAACCGATTTCCTTTTGAAAATAGGAACGGTTGAGCACGGTTCACCATACATAATGGATTTGGCAATCGGCTGTAAATGTTTGAGAACCTCTACCATTACCCATGCCGGATCAAATAATTCAGAACATCCTTTGATGATTATTTTCCCCTCATGATACTTACTGATATCGAAATCCAGAATGTTTTTACTGATGAGTTGCTTTTCCAAATCTACTTTTGTGCCTACGACATGAAAAATAGAGCGTTTACTTAATTCGCTCGAAACCAACATGAAGGCCCAAGTTGGGATAATCGCATCTGCACTGCAATGGATGTAGACTGCTTTTTGATCATAAACGGACCAATCATTTGTTTGAATCCAATTTCTGAAATCTTTCTCCTTTAATACCAATTCCTGCCAAAGATTTTCTTTAAGATCAATCTCCACCATTTCGAGTTTCGATTTGAAAATGGCTAAATCGAGCTGAATTAACCCACTTTGTTCTACTTTATTGATAATCTCCATGATTCAAAATTACTAAAAATTGACCCTAGTCCTATGACAAAATGTCTAAATTTTGTTAAGGCATATTTTTTGACCATATAAAAAGAATGAAACAAATGAATCATCCCTTCGGGAATTGGAAAGAATCCTTTTTATTTGCCTTCTTGATCATTTTGGTCATGTGGTTAGTGCAATGGGCTCAATTTTTATTTGATTATCCGTTTTACCAATTAGGTGTAAAGCCAAGATCGGTAGATGGAATCGCGGGTATTGTGTTGATGCCCTTTATTCATGCCAAGTCAGATTTTGGACACATCATCAATAATTCCGTGCCTACTTTTTTTATGGTTTCTGCCATTTTCTATTATTACCGTCAAATTGCCTTTAAGATCTTGTTAATCAGTTGGTTTTCAATTGGTGTACTTTTATGGTTGCTCGTTATTGATCGAAATGCCTTTCATATCGGAATGAGTGGAATGGTTTATGCAATGGCTTCGTTTCTGTTTACCAGTGGAACCTTGCGAAAATATTTGCCCCTACAAGCTATTTCTCTTTTTTTAGTCTTCGTTTATGGAAGTATGATATGGGGTATTTTTCCCACGAAAGAACATATTTCATGGGAGGGTCATTTAATTGGATTTATAGTAGGGATTATTTTAGCTTATGTTTACCGAAACCAAGGACCAGTTCCCTATAAATATCAATATGAAATTGAGCGTGATTTGGGAATTGAACCACCTGATTTTGAAGGCGAATGGAACAGAAGACTGGAAGAATTGGAAGCTATGAAAAAGGCTCAAGCCGAACAAGAAATGGAGCTTAAACCTAAACCCCAGATTGTATTTCATTATGTACCTAAAAAAGGTTCGGGACCTCAGGACGGAAATGATATTTGATATTTCCCGTGGCTTTTGTAATGAATTTCCAATTTTCAAATTCAAATTCTAGATGAATAAAGGCAGCTGTTTTGAGCTGGATTTCATTTCCAGATAAATAGGTTGCTAATTCACTGATGCCATCGTTATGTCCCACAAGGACTATGTTATTTTGACTTTGATTTTCAATCGTTTTAAACAATTCGTGCGCACTCGATAGGTACAAGTTAAAAGCATCTATTTTTTTGATAGGGGTTACGTAGTTTTGTAGTATTGCTGCGGTTTGTTGCGTTCGATTTGCATTTGAAACTAAAAAACAGCAATCATCAGGGAGGTATTGACTCAAAAAATAACCCAACATATTCGCCTGACAGATACCTTTAATGGTGAGGTTTCGGTCTGCATCTAAACCGGTTTGAGACTTTTGTGCGGTTTTAGCATGTCGAATTAAAAACAAATTTAATTTATTCATTTTATTGCGTATTTTTGAACATTATAAAAACTAAATTAACGAACAATGCTAAAATTACTATTATTTTCTAGTTTAATTTTTGGAGTGCATACTTTTGCACAAATTACCATCACCAAAGCGGATTTTGTAGTGGGTGGAGATACGGTTGGATATACATCTGCAGCTACCACCGGAGTGGATTTTCAAACGACAGGACCGAACTCAACATGGGACTACAGTCAATTGGTGCCACAAACGCCAGATAATTATTATTTTTTGCCTCCATCCGCGATTAATGGGTTAGCCATGTTACATTTTGGAACTTTCGCAGCGACTAAATATAAAGCCTCTTATTTTATGGAATCGAGTGCTTTACCGATAGCTCAAGTGGCTCAGTTGATTTCCTTACCCATTGAAACGCTGTATGAATATACCCGAATCACGAATGATTCTTTGACAGCAGTTGGCTATTCTTTTTTAGTAAATGGACAACAAATTGCGTTTAAGGCGGATACCATTGAGAAAAAATATAAATTCCCCTTTACGTATCAAAGTTCTTGGACTGGAAGAGGTTATTCTGATATTGATTTAAATCCAGCTTTTGATGCCATTTGGAGGCAAAAAAAACAACGCGCTTCTATCGTCGACGGTTGGGGTACCTTAACAACGCCTTACGGAACCTATCCAGCGGTGCGCGTCCGTCATGAAATTAAAGAACAAGATTCAATTCGTTTAACTGTTCCAATCATTGGTCAAACTTGGGTTCCTATTACACTTCCTACAAAATACGAATATGAATTTTGGACAAATAATCAGAAAATTCCCGTGTTAAAAATAACGACCAATAAGGTTGGGAATAATGAAGTGGTATCTGCAGTGGAATATAAAAGTGATGTAGTGCTTGGTCTGAACGATTTAGGCATGAATACCATTAGTGTTTATCCGAATCCAACGCAAAATATTTTGCACATCGACGGATATCCGACGAATGCTCAATTTAAAATTATTGATTTAACCGGTCACGAAGTGATGCAGATAAATACTGCAGGTGTTCAACATCATCAAGTGGATGTGAGTGCTTTGGCTAGTGGAACTTATATCTTGATCGTAAGTTCTAATGATCAATTAGAAAATCATATCTTTGTAAAGGAATAATAGGTGTAAATCAATTTATCGCTGTTCCGTTTTAATGGAAGAGAGGAAAGTCTGGGCAGTATAGAGCACCGTACTTCCTAACGGGAAGGTCGTTGATGTGTGAATGTCAACGAACAGATAGTGCCGCAGAAAGGAAAACTACCATGATTTAGACGCTGTCTTGTCATGGAAAAGGTGAAAAGGTGAGGTAAGAGCTCACCGTACCGGTGGTGACATCGGTAGCAAGGTAAACCTTACGGACTGAAAGATCATGTATACCAAGAATTAAGGGCTGCTCGCTCTTTTCGCTTGCGAGACTTGGAGGGTAGATCGATAGATGCTGACGGTGACGTCAGTACTAGATAAATGATAAATAGATGTGGAAACACGGAAACAGGACCCGGCTTACGGTTTATGCCTATTATTCTTTTTTAAATTTTTTAACCTGCCAATGGGATTCTTCGTTGAAACGGTTTGGTCCAAATCGATAGTGTTTGATTTTTTGTTGGTTAAATTCAAAACTATTTTCAAACGGATTCAACGGGAACGTATTCGTGAACTTCGCCAATTTTTGATTCATTTTAGGTTCCAATAAGTAATTCATAAACGTTAATGCTAAGCTATAATGTTTGGCTTGAGTAACAATAGCTCCTGCAGTTAAATCGTAATATACTCCCTTCGTATTTTGGTTGGCAAAATAAAAAGAAGTAGGCTTTAGATCCTTCAAGTCAGCAAACGTGTTGATGGCTATGGCTTTTGTTGAATCTGATGGAAATACCTGGTTGGCTTTGAATTGTTTGAACCAATTTTTATCTTTTTTCCATGTTCTAAAGTGCAAAATGGATAGAAGGGCATCCAATGTAAAGTCATTGTTTTCAGTTGCATACCAAACATCCTGATGCCCTAAGGTATTGAATGAAGTAGGGTGGGGAAGGCTGTCCTGTTTCAATTCGAAAACATAAGGATTAAGGGTTAAACCAGCGATTTGTAATTTCTGATTACCATATTTTTGTAACAAGGCGTTTTCAACCCAATTCGATTTAGGAATTCTTTCATTCAGTTTTGACTTAGCCATTGGAATAAGGTCGTGAAAGGATTTGACAAGTATCAGATCAATGGCTGTGTTGTAGCCCTCTTTTTGCAATTTAGATTGAATGGAATCTGCGGATAATTCTAAAATGAAAATGCGCGCTTTGGTTCTTTTTTGAAAGGATTGAAACAAGAGTGTGTCATCCCACTTTAAAAAATCGGAGGCTATGATTAGGGATTCAGCTTGCTGGGGTTTTGCTACATCGACATGACAGGCACTTAAAAAGAGCAGCAATAAACCTCCAAAAAATAAACACAACGATTTCATAAAACAAATATATTCAAGTTCAATCGAAAATAGCGAGTAAAATGAAAGATTAACTTTAAATTTGTAGAAAATTCAATTATGGCGAAAAAACAAGCAAAAATTAATCAAGCATTAGAAGAAATTAAATCGGGAGTAATTTCTCGAGTTAAAGTGGGTTTATTGACCTTGGAAGAAGATGGTGATTTGAGTGTTTTGAAGCCTTTGGTGGATGTTTTAGTGAATGCAAAGGTGGGTACGATTGAAATTTTAGAATTTTTATCCTCCTTGAAAGTCTCTGCCGCTGCGGATGAAATGATCAAGATCATTCAAGATAATGATTATCCAGAGTGGCGACAAGTGCTTCTATCTACTTTATGGAATTCTAAAGTAGATTATTCTTATTTTCTAGCTGATATTGTCGAAATTGCTGTCGATGGTAACTTCATGGAAGCCTTGGAGTGTTTGACCATCATTGAAAACATGGAAGGACCATTCGAGGAACGCCATATTTTGGAGTCCCAATTGCATTTGAAGGATTATTTAGAAGATGATGCGCCTAAAGATCCTCAAAAAGCGCAAATCATGAGTGAAATCGCGATGTTATTGAGAGATTTTGATTTGGAGGTGGAAGATTAAAACTCCCACCCAAATCGTTCTTCTAATAGGGTGTGTACTTTCGCTAAGAAAGCCTCATTTTCGATTTTATCAAGTACATCTCCGATAAATGCTGAAACCATCAATTGCTTGGCCGCTTTTTCAGAAATTCCTCTCGCTCTTAAGTAGAAAATAGCTTCGTCATCCAATTGTCCTGTGGTTGATCCGTGCGAACATTTCACGTCGTCAGCATAGATTTCTAACTCAGGCTTAGAATTAACATTTGCGCTATCTGAAAGCAATACATTTCCATTCGATTGAAAAGCGTTTATCTTTTGTGCATCTTTGCGTACAAACACTTTGCCGTTGAAAACAGCGGTTGCTTGGTCGTTGATAACACCTTTGTATAATTCATTGGATTCACAATGCGCTACCTGATGATCTACAGTGGTGTGGTTATCGACATGCTGATCTCCGAGCAATAAATAGGCTCCATTCAAATTGGTATTTCCATTTTCCCCTTGTACTTCAATCCATAAATTGTTGCGAACAAGTCCTCCATTCAACGTGATGGTGTTGATGGTGAAAGTGGCATTTCTTGCTTGTTGAACAAATTCATTAGCGATATGAAAACAACTTTCATCTTCATATTGTAATTTGTCAATGGTCAAATGCGCGTTCTCTGCTACATTTACTTCCGTGTATGTATTGGTAAAGGATTGTTTCGCTTCTTTTCCATAAAATGACAGGGTGATTTTAGCTTCTGCTCCTTGTTCCACTTGAATTTGATGGCGTAAATTGGCAAGTTTGTGTTCGCCATGTAAAATGTGAATAATCTCAATGGATTTGTTGATTTTCACCTTTCGATCTACCCCAATTTTCAAACCATCTTGAGCGTATAATACATTCAAAGCTTGAAATACATCGGTAATGTTTCTCTTTTGAGTATGGATTTCCTCTTCAGAAGAAAGTAGGGAAATGGACAAGCCTTCTTCAAATTCGGATGAAGAAAGTTGCTCGTTAAAACATCCATTTACGAATACAAACTGATATGCCTCTTGATCAATGACAAATTCTTCGCTTGATGACCAATCAGTTTTGTCAATTTGAAAGGTTTTATTGGCAATTTTTTGAACTCGGGTGTATTTCCAAGCTTCTTGTCTTGTGGTTGGGAAATCATGGTCTTGAATGAAATGTTGAGCTTCATCCAATGTGGTTTGATCAAAATTCAAAGTAGTTGGAGTTAATCCTTCGACAAACGTTTGAATTTTATTTTTTTCTAGGGTTGTGCTCATCTTATTTTCCTTCTACTTCTTCTTTAATCCAATCGTAACCTTTCTCTTCCAATTCCAAAGCTAATTCTTTTGGCCCTGTTTTAACGATTCGTCCGTTGTATAATACATGCACGAAATCGGGAACAATGTAATCTAACAAACGCTGATAGTGGGTAATGACAATGGTTGCGTTTTGATCCGATTTCAAGGTGTTTACTCCATTCGCTACAATGCGCAAAGCATCGATATCCAAACCAGAATCCGTTTCATCCAATATTGACAATTTTGGTGCTAACATCGCCATTTGAAAAATCTCATTTCTTTTCTTTTCACCACCGGAGAATCCTTCGTTTACAGAACGAGAAGCTAATTTAGCATCCAACTCTACAATTTTTGATTTCTCTTTTACCAAGGCCATAAATTCTTTCGCTGAAATCGGTTCTTCTCCTTTATACTCTCTGATTTCATTCAAAGCAGTACGTAAAAAGTTCACATTAGAAACACCTGGGATTTCAACTGGATATTGAAAAGCTAAGAACAATCCTTCTCTTGCACGGTCTTCAGTGTCTAATTCCAATAAATCTTTTCCATCAAAATCCACAGAACCCTCAGTGATTTCGTATTCTTCTCTACCTGCTAATACAGATGCCAAGGTACTTTTACCAGCGCCGTTTGGTCCCATGATCGCATGTACTTCACCTGCTTTCACTTCTAGGTTTAGTCCTTTTAATATTTCCTTTCCGTCAATGGACGCGTGTAAGTTTTCTATTTTAATCATATTTTTAGTTTTTATCTCCCCCTTTGGAGGGGGATTAAGGGGGAGGAAATTTCCTGCCTTTTAATTATTCTCTTTTTTATATTCTTCTATTTATCCTCCCCCTTTGTCCCCCTCCGAAGGGGGAAAATAGAGAGAATCATTTTTTTCTTAAATTGAGATCTAGAGTCTAGCATGTCTTACCCAACACTTCCTTCCAAGGAAATCGCTAAAAGTTTTTGAGCTTCAACCGCAAATTCCATGGGTAGTTGATTGAGTACCTCTTTACAATAACCATTGACAATCAGTGAAATTGCTTTTTCTTCACTAATACCCCTTTGCAAACAGTAGAAGATTTGATCTTCACCAATTTTAGAAGTCGTTGCTTCGTGTTCTATTTTGGCTGAACTATTTTTACACTCAATGTAAGGGAAAGTATGTGCGCCACATTCGTCGGTCATCAATAAAGAATCACATTGAGAGAAGTTTCTGGCGTTTTGAGCATTTTTGTGAATCTGCACTAAACCTCTGTAAGAATTTTGAGATTTTCCCGCAGAAATTCCTTTAGAAATAATGGTGCTTTTCGTGTTTTTCCCCAAGTGAACCATCTTGGTACCCGTGTCTGCCTGTTGGTAATTATTGGTTACCGCAACCGAATAAAATTCGCCTACAGAATGATCTCCTTTTAAGATGCATGATGGATATTTCCAAGTTACTGCTGAACCTGTTTCTACTTGTGTCCAAGAAATTTTTGCATTTTTTTCACAAATTCCTCTTTTTGTCACAAAGTTGAATACTCCACCTTTTCCTTCTTTATCGCCAGGATACCAGTTTTGCACCGTTGAATATTTAATTTCAGCATTGTCCAAAGCAATTAACTCGACCACTGCAGCGTGTAATTGATTTTCATCACGTTGAGGTGCCGTACATCCTTCTAGGTAGGAAACATACGAACCTTCATCAGCTACCACCAACGTTCTTTCAAATTGACCAGTTCCGCCTTCATTGATTCTAAAGTAGGTTGATAATTCCATCGGACATTTTACCCCTTTTGGAATGTAACAGAATGAACCGTCTGTAAATACAGCTGAATTTAAGGCTGCATAGAAATTATCAGTAACAGGAACTACGGTTCCCATGTATTTTTTGACCAATTCTGGATATTCTTGAACGGCATCCGAAAAAGAACAGAATATAATACCCAATTCTTTCAATTTAGCTTTAAAAGAAGTTGCCACAGAGACTGAGTCCATGACGAAATCCACAGCGACTCCGGTTAGGCGCTGTTGTTCCTCCATGGAAATCCCCAATTTTTTCATGGTTTCTTTCAATTCTGGATCTACATCATCCCAAGATTCGTATTTTTTGGTTTGCTTAGGCGCAGAATAATAAGTGATGTCTTGAAAATCAGGTTTTGTGTAATGTACATGTGCCCATTCCGGTTCAACCATAGTTTTCCAAATAGCAAAAGCTTTTAAACGATGTTCCAATAACCATTCGGGTTCATTTTTTTTAGCCGAAATGAAACGAATGATATCTTCGTTCAATCCTTTAGGTGCCTTGTCCGATTCAATATCTGTCGTGAAACCAAATTTATACTCTTGGTTCTCTAAATCTTTTGCTAATTCGTTTTCTGTGTAATTTGCCATATCTATAAAGAAAAAGATTCACCACATCCACAAGTCCTTCCTGCATTCGGGTTGTTAAAGACGAAGCCTTTTCCATTTAATCCACCAGAAAAATCTAAGGTTGTACCGATTAAGTATAAATAGCTTTTTTTATCTACAACTACTTTAATTCCGTTGTCTTCAAAAGCCTTATCTCCTTCTTTTTCTTCGTTATCAAAGGTCAATTGGTACATTAGTCCCGAACAACCACCTCCATCAACACCAACTCGAATAAAGAAACCATCTTTTCCTTCATCTTCCATTAAGCGAAGGGCTTGTTTCTTTGCAGATTCTGTAACTGTTATCATAAAATTGTTATATTCTTATTTAGATTAAATTTAAATAACATTCATTTGTAGTGCAAAAATACCACTTTTATGGTATTTGAACAAGAAAACATTTGTTAAAATTACAACAACATTTTATTTTACTCTAGTATTGCTAGGTGCAACCTTTTGTTTTATATTTGTGTCTAATAAACGAAACTGTAATTACTATACAAAAATGAAACAAGCACTACTCGGAATTGTTTTGATGTTGTTTTCTAAAACAATGTTTTCTCAAGATTTTTCCAATTCTAAAAACATTGATGATTCCTTAGTTGTCATGAAAAAAACAATTGATGAAGCGGGTGAAGGTAGGTTATCTTATTTTCATGAACATTTTCAATATTTAAATCGAAAAAGTCCTTCTACATTTAACCATAAAATGTTGCTGTACGTTGAGGATAAATTATCATCTAAAAAGAAATTAAGAAAATGAGATCACTAATATTTATTGGCTTATCTGTAGTTTTTGCTTTTCAAAGCTTCATGAGTCAAACGAATTCCCCATGTTCTTCAGGTGTTGTCGTTGCGCCAAATTTACCTTTAAATACGAATTGCGTTATTACCAATGGGACAACAGTTGGGGCAACAGCTCAAACCAATGCAAGTAATGGAGGTTTAGCTTCTTGTATGTTTTGGGGAGATGAGCCTGATGTTTGGTATTCTTTTGTTGCGCCGGCATCTGGTGCGGTCAATATTACTACATACGCAGGTACTATTACAGACGGAGTGATGGCTGTTTATTCTGGTACTTGTGGCAATTTTACTGAATTATTATGTGATGATGATGGTTCTGGAATGCCCATTAATACCGTTTCTGGTTTAACACCGGGTGAAACCTATTTTATCCGTATTTGGGATTATGATTCAGGAACTGGGACCTTCGGAATCTGTGTTCAGGAATTGGTAGTTTTGGCTCCTCCACCTTGTGGTTCAAATCCTCCAGCTGGAGAAGATTGTGCAAGTGCAACAATGATCTGTGAATTGAATGGATATTGCGGAAATACTTATAACTATGGGCCAGATCCATGGGGGAATAGCATTATCAGTAGTGGGATTTATTCCGGATTCTGTGGTAGTATAGAAAATGACTCTTATTTAAAATTTGTAGCTTCTTCAACAACGATTTCATTTAATTTTTGGGTGACAACATCCGTCACGAATCAAGGTGTGCAATTAATGGTTTTTAAACCAAATAACACATGTGGTTCAGGCTCTATCACATCTTATTATTGCCAACAAATTTTCCCTTCTCCATTTTCTACTTTAGTTACAATTAGTGGATTAACTGTTGGGAATACCTATTATATAATGGTAGATGGATATGCAGGTGATGATTGTGATTGGGTAATTGGAGCAGATTCAGGTATAGCTATACCTGTTGATGTCAATCCAACCTCAACAACTATTTGTAGTGGTAGTGGAACTGTGAATTTAACTGCAACAGGAGGTAATGGAACCTACACTTGGAATGCTTCACCTGATTTAAATACTACTACTGGTGCGAATGTTGTGGTAACACCACCAACCACTCCAGGAACTTATACTTATACGGTGAATTCTGCAACAGGAAATCCGCTTTGTCCATCTTCAACCACAGCAACGGCTTCAATTATCGTTAATGACTGCGGTTGTGCCGTTACTGCTAGTAATAGTGGTTCTGTTTGTCCTGGTGGGACGTTCAATTTATTTGCTACTACCGTTGCCGGTGCAACGAGTTACACGTGGTCAGGACCAAATGGATTCACGTCTTCAGTTCAAAACCCGACCAATGTGCCTGCAATTAATGGAACATACACGGTTGATGTAGTTTCAGCAACGGGTAACTGCTCCTCATCTACCACATTTTCTACCTATAGTTTGCCTGTTGTATCTGCAGGTTCACCCGTATCGATTTGCCCGGGAGGAAACACCACACTTACTGCAAGTGGAGCAGTATCTTATGTTTGGGATAATACTTTAGGAGCTGGTAGTTCATTTGCAGTTACACCTCCAACTTCAACTACGTATACTGTGGTAGGAACAGATGCAAATGGTTGTACTAATTCTGCTTCCGTATTAGTAACGGTAAATTCTTTACCAACAGTGAGTGCAGGATCAGATCAGTCGGTTTGTCCTGGAGGACAAGTTACCTTAAGTGGTTCTGGCGCATCTTCGTATACTTGGAATAATGGGGTTAGCAATGGCGTTGCATTCACACCTGCTTCTACTATGACTTATACCGTAACTGGAACTGATGCGAATGGTTGTACAAACACGGATCAGGTACAAGTGTCAATTTACACCTTGCCAACGGTAAGTGCCGGTACAGATCAGTCGGTTTGTCCAGGTGGACAAGTAACTTTAAGTGGTTCTGGCGCATCTTCGTATTCTTGGAACAATGGGGTTAGCAATGGCGTTGCGTTCACACCTGCTTCTACCATGACGTATACGGTAACAGGAACAGATGCGAATGGATGTACGAACACGGATCAAGTACAAGTAACCGTCAATACATTGCCAGTAATATCGGCAAGTGCTGCACCAAATACTATTTGTCAAGGCCAGTCTACGGTGTTAACTGCAACTGGAGGAACTTCGTATACTTGGGATAACGGCTTAGGAGCTGGTAATGATTTAAGTGCATCACCAAGTACGACTACCACTTATAATGTCATTGGCACAGATGCCAATGGTTGTACCAATACAGCTTCGGTAAGTGTGACAGTAAACCCGAATGTACCTGTGGATGCCGGAGTTGATCAATCCATTTGTATCGGAGATCCAGTAACGTTAACCGCAACTGGAACACCAACGCTATCTTGGGATAATGGAGTAAGCAATGGAACTGCATTTACGCCTTCCACCACTACTACTTATACGGTAACCGGAACAAGTGCTAATGGTTGTGTAACCACAGATCAAGTAACGGTGACGGTGAACGCCTTGCCGAATATTAATGCCGGTGTGGATCAAACGATTTGTTTAGGACAAAGTGTGACTTTAAGTGGGTCAAACGGAGTGAGTTATACTTGGGACAATGGTGTAAGTAATGGTAGTCCTTTTGCCCCTGGAACAACAACGACTTTTACGGTAACTGGAACAGATGCAAATGGATGTGTAAACACCGATCAGTTAACTGTTACCGTATTGCCAGTGCCCGTTGCAAATCTGAGTTCAGATGTTACTTCTGGAGTGGTTCCATTAAATGTTAACTTCTATAACAACAGTTCGAATGCAACGATTTACAATTGGTATTTTGGAAATGGGGTAAGTTTTGCGGTGAATAATACCAATGATCAAAATCAAACTTACAATAATCCGGGAACTTATGAGGCAATCTTATCGGTAGGTAATGGATATTGTTCAGATGAAGACACCTTGTATATTATCGCGTTGCCATTAGCACCGCCAACCATCGAAGTGCCGAATATCTTTACTCCGAATGGTGATCAAACGAATGATCATTTCATCATTGAAACTACCAATATGGCAAGTATAGAGGTACTCATTATGAATCGTTGGGGGAATGTGATGACGGAATATAGTGGTTTGAATGGCTATTGGGATGGAACAGTGAATGGAAAAGATGCCGATGATGGTGTTTATTTCTATAAATATGAAGCGAAAGGATTGAATGGGGATGTCTTAAAAGGACACGGACACGTCACCTTGAAAAGATAAAAACTAGATTTAAAATAAATGAGAAGGGATGATATTTGTATCATCCCTTTTTTTTTTGAAATAATTTTTTTACATTCGTAAACTTAAACTTTTTATAGACCTTATACTTTTCTAAAAGTTGAACTAAACAGGTTGCACCATGCGCATCCGTTAGATTTTAGTTATGAAATTTTGTTTAGTTATGAAAATTAGAAAGTTAAGTGCGCTCTGCGTTTTTTTAGGTAGTATGTTATCAACTTCCTATCACAGTCAAATTACCATCAACAATACATTGTATACACCCACTCAATTGGTTGACGGAGTATTAGTGCCGGCTGGAGCAGTTACTTCCATTTCAAATGTCGTGTTTCAAGGAGTTTACAATTCAAGTTCGAGGTATCAAGTTGGGTATTTTTCGACAGCAGGTAATACCTTAACGCAAATGGGTTTTACAAACGGGATTGTAATATCAACAGGAAACACGAGTGATATTCCATATACTCTTGGAGCAGATCCAGGTGCTGCTGCTCAAATGTCTACAGGATATACTTCTGGTACACCCGGTGAGTTGAGACAAACAGGATCTCCAACTCCACCGCTTATTCAAGATTTAGATGTGTTGGCCGGTTCATCAAATTACTTCAATGGCGCAATTTTAGAATTTGACTTTGTTCCTATTTCAACTAGTGTACAATTCCGATATATCTTTGGTTCTGAAGAGTACCGTGATAATAATGGATTTATCAATTACAATTGTTCTTCTTACAACGATAAATTTGGATTTTTAATTAGTGGGCCAGGCATTGCTGGTGGACAAGGGTATTCCAATAATGCACGAAATATTGCACGATTGGCGAATGGTTCTGAAGTAGCGATCAATTCAGTCAATTCAGGGCAAGTGGGTTCATCTGGTGGAGCTCCTTCAGCTTCCAATTGCCTAGCAGCCAATCCTGATTGGGTTCAGAACGTGTCCACTGCTGAATTTTTAGGAACGATTGATGGAACAGAATTAAACGGAAATACCATTATTTTAACGGCATCACAAACTGGATTAACTCCAGGAGCTACTTATCATATTAAATTAATTGTTACCGATGCGGCAGATGCGGCTTATGATTCAGTAGTTTATTTGGAGGCAGGTAGTTTTACAACGGATGATACTCCATGTACTCCTCCAAATGCTCCTACCATCGGGTTAATTACTCAGCCAACATGCACTGATCCTAATGGGTCGGTTGTACTTTCAGGTCTTCCAAATGGTTCTTGGACCATCGATCCAGGAAATGTTTTGGGGGTAGGCAATTCAACTACCATCAATAATTTAACTCCAGGTGTTACTTACAATTTTACCGTAACCGATGATTTAGGTTGTACATCAGACCCTTCTTTGGACGTTGTCATCAATCCTGCGCCTACTGCGCCTACAGCTCCAGTTATTGCGTCGATTACACAACCTACGTGCACCAGTCCGACAGGAGCGATTAACCTAACAGGTTTACCTGCTTCAGGAAATTGGACTTTAACCACCAATCCCGGGAATGTAACCACCAATGGTTCTGGAACGACGAATAGTTTGTCAGGTTTAGCACCTAATACGACATATACCTTTACTGTAAGCGATGCGAATGGATGTACTTCACCTGTTTCTTTAAATGGAGTAATTAATGCAGTGCCAACGGCTTCTCCAGCGGATGCAGGAACCTACGCCGCGGTGTGTATCGACCATGGATTAATTGCCTTAGCAGGATCCCCAGCAGGAGGAGTATTCTCTGGAACTGGAGTTAACGGTACTGATTTTGATCCAAGTAACGGCACTCAAACGATTACCTACACTTATGTAGATGCAAACGGTTGTACAAGTAACGACCAAACGCAAATTACGGTGAATCCATTGCCAACGGTGAACGCAGGACAAGACCAAACCCTTTGTGAAGGTGATGCTTTTATTTTCAATGCAACAGGAGCTGCAAATTACGTATGGGACAATGGTGGAGTTCAAGGAACGACGATTACACCTGCAGTAGGAACAGTTACTTATACCGTTACCGGAACAGATGCTAATGGTTGTGTGAATACAGATCAAATCACGGTGCAAGTAGATCAAAATCCAACGGCGGTGATCAGTTCAGACGTGTTCAGCGGACAGGCTCCATTAACGGTTAATTTTTACAACACCAGTTTGAATGCGACCAATTACAATTGGAATTTTGGAAATGGTGCAGGCTTGAATGTCACCAATACGAACGACCAAGTAAATGTGTTCACAACTGAAGGTATTTATACTGTGGTCTTGACAGCAATCAATGGAGTTTGTCAAGATCAAGCTTCCGTGCAAATTATTGTTCTTCCTCCTCCAGCACCTGTCATTGATGTGCCTAATGTCTTTACACCAAACGACGATCATACGAATGATGAATTTACCATCAAGGTGCAAAATGTTTTGAGTATCGATGTGGTGATCATTAACCGATGGGGTAATGTAATGTATGAATACCATGACTTAAACGGATTCTGGGATGGGACATCCAATGGAAAGAAAGCAGACGAAGGAGTCTATTTTTACAAATACACTGCGAGAGCACTCAACGGAGAAGTTCTTACAGGGCACGGTCCAATAACTTTAGCACGATAAATCAACAAAAATAAACGGAAGTCATCGCTTCCGTTTTTTATTTGACTAAATTTGTGTAGATTTTTACCCGTGAAGATAATTACTGACTTAAACGAATTTCATCCTCAAAAACCAGTGGTGTTGACCATCGGAACTTTTGATGGTGTGCATTTGGGGCATCAAGCGCTCCTAAAGCAAATCAATATTGAGGCTGAAAAAAGGGGAGGGGAGAGTTATGTGCTAACGTTTAATCCGCATCCAAGATCGGTACTTTTTCCAAATGAAAGTCCGGTGATGTTAATCCAATCGATTGAAGAAAAAAAGGATAAATTGAACCGTTTTGGGTTAGATAATTTAATCATTTATCCTTTTACGAAAGCATTTTCATCATTAACCGCGATTGAATTCGTCGAAAAGGTGCTTGTGAAACAACTGAAGGTAGATACCCTAATTATTGGGTACGATCATCAATTCGGTTCGAACCGCGAAGGAAATATCGAGTTTTTAAAGGCGCATCAATCCACGTATGGATATCGGGTGATTGAAATTGAAGCGCAAACGATTGATGAGTTGAAAGTAAGTTCAACGCGCATTCGTAAAGCCATAGAGGAAGGAGATTTAGCTAGTGTGAATCACTTTCTCAGTGAGCCTTACACCTTAGTTGGTCAAGTCATCAAAGGTGATCAAATTGGAAGAACGATTGGTTTTCCAACAGCAAATTTGAAATTGAATGAACCCTACAAATTGGTTCCAAAAAATGGGGTTTATGCAGTCCAAGTGAATTGTCTTGGAAATGAATATCAGGGAATGATGAATATTGGTGTACGACCAACCCTTGCCAACTCCTTTGAAAAACGAATAGAAATTCATATGTTAGATGTAGATTTGGATATTTATGATCAAGAAATAAAAGTATCCGTTTTGGCGTTTATTAGAGAGGAGCAAAAATTTGCTGGACTAGAGGAACTAAAAACTAAAATCAAAGAAGATGAAAATTGGACTAGGAATTATTTTTTGCATTTGCAGTAGTTTATTCTTCGCTCAAGAAAAAGGATTGACGCTAGCAGAAGCTCGTTTAATGCATCCAGATTCTGTTTTACATTTGAATCTTTCTAAACAAAAATTGACGAATTTACCCTCCGAAATTTATCAATACCGCCATTTAAAAACCTTGGATTTATCGAAAAACAAATTAGATCACCTTTCGGATTCTATTGCTGTTTTTAAGGAATTGATGAAAATAGATCTCGGTAAAAATAAGTTTTCCATCTTTCCTTTACCGCTGGTTAAATTAACGCAATTGGAGGAATTAATTTTAAATCGAAATACCATTAACGAATTACCCAATGCGATTTCGAACTGTCAAAAGTTGGAAAGAATTGATTTATGGGATACGCCGGTGAATATTTTCAACGATGGCATTTATGCAATTAAATCGTTAAAAGAAATTGATTTAAGCGGTATTGAATATACACAAGAGTTTCAAGAAAGTCTCCGATCCCATTTTGGCAATGTCAAATTGATTTTAGATCCTCCTTGCAATTGCATGAAGTGATTACTGAAATTTAATTGCTTTCGAGGGTTTGATTCTTGTGATCATGTAACTTGGAATCAACAAGGCAAGTAAACAAATGACAATGGTTCCAATATTTAATAGAATCCAACTGAATAGGTCAAAGTGAAACGGGACTTCCTTCAAATAGTAAACTTCCGGATCTAGCGTTAATAAGTGGAATTTCTTTTGTAATATGTAGATGGTTAAGGCGAAGCCATTGCCCCACAGAATTCCTCTCCAAATCAAATAAAAAGCGTGGTATAAGAATATTTTCCGTATGGACCAATTCGTTGCCCCAAGTGCTTTTAAAATACCAATGAAGTTCGAGCGAACAATGATCATCACTAATAAAGAACTGCTCATGTTGATGATGCCAATGAGAATCATTAAGACCAAAATGATGAGGACATTCACATCTAAAAATCCTAACCACATAAAAATGTCGGTTTGTTGGTCAATGATATTCGTAACGTGAAGGTTTAGATCTGTAAATTCCGGACTCAACTCAATTAAATTTGTGATTTTTTTATGGCTTTGTTTCAGTAGATTCCAATCTTTGATGTTAATTTCGTATCCACCAATGTAGTCTTTTGAATTGCCTTCGCCATCCTTTTGCACGAGTTTAATAAATCCTTTTTTGGTTTTAATTTGGTATTCATTTTCATTTTGCGTTGGATATTCCCTAACCAATTGATGTTCCTCGTTGAAAGCAAAGGTATTTGATCCTTTATGAACGTTTGAAATGCTTAAATAGGCCGTATCTCTAAAAGCTTTGTTTTTTTGGTCTTGTATGATTAATCGTATGGTCGTGTCTTTTTCAAGAAAAAAGGAAAAACCGCTGTATTTTTCAAATCCTTGTCCCCAATCATAAAGCAGTTGATGTTGGTTTTCAGTAGCATTTGCATAAACAATGAGCTGATCGTTTTTTAAAGTATCTGCAATGCGAATACGAGCCTTGATACCCCATTGATTCAGTTCTTGAATGATTTGAATATCACCAAGCATCGTTTTTTTATCGAATTCTTCAAGACCTGTTTCGTAAATTCCAGCAATGACGAAAAGTTTTAAAACCGGTTTGTTTTGGACGAAATAAGCCTTTATCGTATCTCTTGTATGGATTCCTAAATCTTTTTGTATTCTTTTTGAAATCAGAATTTCAGGTAATTGCCCCGTTTTCCATTTAACAGGCATAGCGCCTTCAGTCAATTGCTCTTTAAAAAAACGGGTATCGTAATCTGAGTCTATTCCTTTTAATACACCACCTAATATTTGATTTTGTTCTTCATCCTCAAGGGTGACTTTGTGTTGCAGTAAAATCGGCTTATAAGCAACCCGTTGAATTTTTACCACTTCCGGATTTTTCTGAATACGCTCGTATAGGTCTTGATGAAAAAGAATGGGGCTCGCTTCTTGAATATTGGTAGCTGAACCATCCATCACGAATAAATGGCTACTAAATCCGTTTATTTTTTCTTTTACCTCCGATTGAAAACCTTTGACTACCATAATGGTTATCAAATTAACAACAATAGATAGTGCAATACTTATGATGGCAATGCGGGTAATCGGTTTAGAAATTTTCTTACCTTGCACTTCATTTTTAAGAATCGTTTTTGATATGAAATTTTCGTATGCCAATTGGGGTATTTTTAGGTTGCTAAATTACATAAAGGTTTTATCGATAAAAAGTTTTTTTGTCTTTTTGATGAGCTCTTGTGGTGTTTTTGTCCATAAAAAGCAATCTTCCAGTTCGAAAGAAACTATTGTGATTCAACATTCCCATTTGGCCACTGACGAAAATTGTGAAGAAACAACCAATGAGTTTCAAACGAAAAAGCTGGTGCTTGGTATTGAGCGCCTACATGTTTACATGGATTCATTAAAAGATAAACGCATTGCCGTGGTTGCCAATCAAACTTCTGTGGTAAATGGGGTTCATTTGGTAGATACTTTACTGGCATTGAATTTAAATGTCGTTAAAATTTTTGCTCCTGAACACGGTTTTAGAGGAGAAGCAGATGCCGGGGAACACGTCATGTCTACCATAGATTCTACCACCCAAATTCCATTGATCTCGTTGTATGGAAATCATAAAAAACCGACACCAGCTGAAATGGATAGCATCGATATACTTTTATTTGATATTCAAGATGTTGGGGTTCGCTTTTATACATACATTTCCACGTTGCATTATGTGATGGAAGCTTGTGCCGAAAATCATACGCAAATGGTGGTGTTAGATCGTCCAAATCCGAATGCGCATTATATTGATGGTCCAGTTTTGCAGAAAGAATTTAGGTCCTTTGTAGGTATGCATCAAGTTCCCATTGTGTATGGAATGACCATTGGTGAATATGCAATGATGATCAATGGTGAACGCTGGTTGAGAGATAGTTTGAGCTGTCATTTATGGGTGGTTCCTTGTAAAAATTATAACCACAAAATGCGCTATGTTTTACCCATTGCCCCTTCGCCAAATTTAAAGTCGGAGCAAGCTATTTTGCTTTACCCAAGCTTGTGTTTTTTTGAAGCAACAAGCGTGAGCGTTGGTCGAGGAACTGATTTTCCTTTTGAAGTATATGGTCATCCTAATTTTCCGGATACAGCTTTTTCGTTCATTCCAACCTCACGGGTAGGGGCAAAAGATCCGATGTATGTTAATCAGAAATGTTATGGATACAACTTATCGAAAGAGAAGGTGAAACGCACTTATGAATTGAATTTAAGTTACTTGATTAAAGCAAAAGATTTATTAGGTGATACGATTCCGTTCATCAAACAAGAAGCTTTTTTTAACCGACTAGCAGGAACCAATACCTTATTGGAACAGTTGAATTTCAATTGGACGGCAAGAGAAATCCGAGGAACTTGGAAAAAAGATTTGGAACAGTTTAAACGCACGCGTCAACGGTATTTGTTGTACAAATAAAAAAAGCAAATCTTATTGATTTGCTTTTAGTTTCTCTGCACTTTCGAGTACCTTAGATTTTAACTCATCCATATATTCGCTCAGTTTTGAAAGCAATTCTGGCCTTGATGCTCCTATCATTTTAGCTGCTAAAATACCTGCATTTTTACTGGCGTTTAAAGCTACAGTCGCGACAGGAATTCCATTAGGCATTTGTAGAATCGAAAGGATACTATCCCAACCATCGATGGAATTGGATGATTTTACAGGGACACCAATCACCGGTAGTGGCGTTAACGAAGCGGTCATTCCTGGTAAATGGGCTGCGCCACCTGCTCCTGCGATAATCACTTTGATTCCTCTTAGATGGGCATTTTTAGCGTAATCGAACATTAATTCTGGTGTACGATGCGCTGAAACAATATTCATTTCATAAGCAATCCCGAACTCCTTCAAAATATCGGCTGCATCTTGCATGACCGGTAAATCCGAAGCACTTCCCATGATAATTCCTACCTCAATCATAATCTTTTTTTGTGCGAAGTTACAATATTAAACTACTTCTGTCAAATTTTTATGACCTTCCAAATTGTCTATTCCCCACTGATCTAATTCCTCCTTGGTCCATAATTCAGGGAAAAATATTCTTCGTTGGTATCTTGGGTGCATGTATTTTTGCCATTCACTTCCTCCGGTTGCTTCAGCAGATTTTTCCCCGCTGTTTAAATATTTTTTAGCCGCATTTAAATGATGCATCACCCAACTCACGTTCACGGTATGGTCGTAATGACGCATTGCGTTTACTAACACTACATTTTTTTGATCTGCTTCCGGTAAGGATTTAAATTTCGTCCAAAGGTTAATAGTATTGTATTCCTCCATGAAATGCAAAAACTCTGTTTTGTATTTCTTTTGGAAATTAGCCATGAGTTTATTCATTTTTCCAGTTGCATGATCAATACCTGCTACTTGCCAATACAAATGATTGTAGGCATGTTCATAAGGTGTGTTGCGATCAATGGTTGCTCGGAAACGGAAATCGATTAAATTAATCAATTCTGTGGAAGCAAATTCAATTTTACGGTATTGGGCACTTTGGAATCCAGATGCAGGAGTTAACGTGTCTCTAAACTTCATGTATTGCTCCACTTCCATACCATCGCGCATGATGTCGAAAGAATTCGATAACATATCAAAATAACGTGCAACACGATCCAAATGCATCGCAAATTTTTCAGCCGAAATACGTTCTACTTTTGCAACTTGATCAATTTCCCATAAGATCATTTTGAACAACAATTCGTTGATTTGGTGGTACATGATGAAAACCATCTCATCTGGAAGTTGTGTGCGTTGTATTTGCAAACCTAATAAGGCTTCAACTTGAATGTAATCCCAATAGGTTATTGGTTCTGCATGCAATAATCCCGATAAATGAACGTCTGCATTTTGACCCATAGCTGCGTATTTTTCATCTATGGCTTTTAAAAGTTCTTCTCTTGTCATGGTAATAAAGTTAAACAAATCTAGTTTTTTATTCATCGCCAAAGTATGATTTTAATCATAAATTGAATTTTGACTTGAATTTTTAACAATGATGATAACTTCTGGAAGGAATTTCGGTATGCCTGATCTCCTTGACGTTTTATTAATTTATAGTTCTTGGAAGTGCTTGTTTTTAAAGCGCAGAAAGGATAGCTAATAAATATGTGTTCCGAGTGGATTGCACATGCTAAAGGTAAACTTTTTTTCAAATTGAACGCAAAAAAAAAGGAGCATCACTGCTCCTTTCTTCAATTGATCAAAACTTGTAATTACAAAGTTCCTCTTTTTTCTTGCTCTCTTTCGATGGATTCAAAAAGTGCTTTAAAGTTACCTGCTCCAAAACCTCTAGCTCCCATTCGTTGGATGATTTCATAGAATAAAGTTGGACGATCCTCTACTGGTTTGGTGAAGATTTGTAACAAGTACCCTTCCTCATCCGCATCAATCATGATCGCTAATTTTTCCAATTCGCCTAGATCTTCTTTCATCATCGACATGTGTTCACCCAATCTTTCTGGAATGGCATCGTAATAAGATCTTGGAGGTGCAGATAGAAATTCCACACCACGCGCACGCAATTGTTTTACGGTTTCGATGATGTTATCTGTCGCTACTGCAATGTGCTGAACTCCTGGTCCTTCGTAGAAATCTAAATATTCTTCAATTTGAGAACGTTTTTTTCCTTCTGCAGGCTCGTTAATTGGGAATTTAATGCGCCCGTTTCCGTTACTCATTACTTTCGACATCAATGCAGAATACTCAGTATGGATTTGTTTGTCGTCGAATGAAAGGAAATTCACAAATCCCATCACATCTTCGTACCATTTAACCCACGTATTCATTTCTCCCCAACCTACGTTTCCTACCATGTGGTCGATGTATTTTAATCCTACTGGAGTTGGGTTATAGTCGCTTTCCCATTTCACGAAATTTGGAAGGAAAGGTCCGTCGTATTTTTTACGCTCAACAAACATATGGACAGTTTCTCCATAAGTGTAAATTCCAGCTCTTACAACTTCACCGTTCTCATCTGATTCTACGGTTGGTTCCATAAATACTTTTGCACCTCTTTTGGTTGTTTCTTCGAATGCTTTGCGTGCATCTTCTACCCAAAGCGCGACAACTTTTACACCATCTCCATGCTTTTTCACGTGCTCACCAATTGGTGAATCTGAGTTCAAAGCAGTAGTTAACACCAAGCGAATTTTATCTTGTTTTACAACGTAAGAAACTCGATCTTTCATTCCAGTTTCTAATCCTGCATAAGCGCAAGATTGAAATCCAAATGCTGTTTTATAAAAGTGTGCTGCTTGTTTAGCATTACCTACGTAAAATTCTACATAATCCGTTCCTAATAACGGTAAAAAATCCTGTGCGCCTTCGAAGATCTTCTCTAATCCATATTCAACGCTTTTTACTTCTTTTGACATCTGTTTATTATTTAATGTGTTAATTAATTATTCTACCCAAGATTTATAGTAATTTTCATCACTAATTTGAGCTGCCTGCTCTGTTACCATTAAGGGTTTGAAGGTATCCACCATCACCGCTAATTCTTGAGTTTCTTTTTTCCCAATGGATCTTTCCATTGCTCCCGGTGCAGGTCCGTGAACAATTCCTTTCGGGTGTAAAGTGATGTGTCCTTGTTCAATGTTGTTTCTCGACATGAAATCGCCATCTACATAGTACAATACCTCGTCTGAATCGACATTGCTGTGATTGTAAGGCGCAGGTACTGCTTGTGGATGGTAATCGTATAACCTCGGAACGAACGAACAAACTACAAACGTGGAAGTTTCAAAAGTTTGATGAATCGGAGGTGGCAAATGCACTCGTCCGGTAATTGGTTCGAAATTGTGAATGCTAAACGCATACGGGAAATTGTATCCATCCCAACCAATAACATCAAAAGGATGCGTCGCGTAAATCAATTCGTGAATCATTCCTTCTTTTTTAATTTTAATTAAGAAGTCACCTTTTTCATCGTGCGTTTCTAATTCGGTAGGTAATTTAAAATCGCGCTCACAGAATGGAGAATGCTCTAATAATTGACCTGATGAACTTTTGTAACGTTTTGGAGTATGGTAGGGTGCAAAAGACTCGACATAGAATAAACGGTTGTCTTCCGTGTCAAAATCAATTTGGTAAATCATCCCGCGTGGAATAATTAAATAGTCGCCATATTCGAATGGGATGTTTCCTAAAAAGGTTCTTAATTTTCCAGATCCTTTGTGAATGAAAATCATTTCATCGGCATCTGCATTTTTGTAAAAATAACTTCTTAATGATTTTCGAGGAGCTGCCAGTCCAATCGTACAATCACTGTTGACCAACATCGGCGTTCTTGCATCTAAAAAATCATCTTGTGGCGCAACAGCAAATCCTTTTAAAAGTAACGATTTAATGTTTTTACCTTCGGCAATTTTCGGAGTGACATCATACGATTTCACAATCTCTTTCACTTGGGTAGGACGATGCACGTGGTACATTAATGAAGAATGGCTATTGAATCCTTCGGTACCAAACAACTGCTCGTAATAATACCCCCCTTCTGGTTTTTCAAAAGTCACGTGTCTTTTGTTTGGAAACTTACCTAATTTATGATAAATGGGCATAGCATTTTGTTTTTATAATATGAATAACGAAAACAAAAGTAGAGCAATCATCAATTCAAAAAAATGATTTTAATCAGTTATTAAATTTAGGAAATTTATTTTCAATTCTCTAATTAATTGTAATTTTGCATTTTGCTTATTTAAACACAGGTATGGAGAAAATTTTAATCATTGGATCATCCGGACAAATCGGAACGGAATTGGTTTTATCATTGCGTAAATTAAAAGGGAATGATCAGGTAATTGCCGCAGATATCAAGCCGGAATGTCCAGATGCTCTTAAAAACGGACCATACGTGGTGTTAAATGCTCTTGATCGTGAGAAAGTGCGTAGTTTTATCATCGACGAACAAATCACGCAGGTGTATCTTTTGGCGGCGCTGTTATCGGCTACCGCTGAGAAAAATCCTCACTTCGCGTGGGAGTTAAATATGGAAGGTTTGTTTACCATTTTAGAGTTGGCAAAAGAAGGATATATCCAAAAGATTTTCTGGCCATCTTCCATTGCGGTTTTTGGTCCAACCACACCGCGAGTAAATACGCCGCAATATACCGTAATGGAGCCTTCAACGGTTTACGGAATTTCCAAACAAGCAGGTGAACGTTGGTGTGAATATTATTTCAATAAATTTGGCGTTGACGTGCGCAGTATTCGCTACCCAGGATTGATTTCATACACTTCCTTACCCGGTGGAGGCACAACGGACTATGCGGTAGATATTTTTTACCAAGCGAAAAAAGGAAGAAAGTTCTCGTGTTTTCTGAATGAAAATTCTGGTTTACCGATGATGTATATGGAAGATGCTATTCGCGCAACCATTGAATTGATGGAGGCGCCGAAAGAACAGATTAAAGTAAGATCCTCTTATAACCTTTCCGGTATTTCCTTTACACCCGCAGAATTGGCAGCAGAAATTAAAAAGCACTTGCCTCAGTTTGAAATTGAATATGCACCTGATTTCAGACAAGCCATTGCTGATTCTTGGCCGCAATCGATTAATGATGATGCCGCAAGAAAGGATTGGGGATGGCAAGAAAAATATCCCCTTTCAAAAATGGTTGAAATCATGTTGGAACATGTAAATCCAGATTGGGTTGAGTAAAAATACTAACAAGTTCATCGAAGAAAATCATTGTTTTGTCGAAAATATTAAGTACTTTATCTATTTTCTATTGGACAATTAAAAAAATAATTCTACTTTAACTTCAAGTATTAAACCAAATGAAGCATACACTACTTATTTTTATTTCTCTTTTTGCATTTCTAAGCGAAGTGAATAGTAGGTCGTTGTTTCATATCCACAAGACTCAAGACGAAATCAATAAAAAAGACGCAGAAGGTAAAAAACAAGGAAAATGGATTTTCTTTGGGAAAGACCGTCCTGCTGAAGGGTATCCAGCCGAAGGAAAAATAGAGGAGGGACATTACCGCGATGATCGTAAAGAGGGATGGTGGATTCGCTATTATAACGATGGCCAAACTCCTAAGTTAAAAGGGGAGTACAAAAACCATCGTCCAAACGGAGCCTTTATTAAATACTATCCAAACGGAAAAGTTCAAGAACGCGGAACCTTTTCAAGAAATCAATACAAAGATTCTTTATTAAGATATCATGAAAATGGAGTGATCGAATATGCTGCAGACTACAATAATGAAGGCAAGGAAAGTGGAAAAGTAAAATACTTCTATGCCAATGGTCAGGTGGAATTTGAATACGAAGCTGTAGATGGCGTGGCTACTGGAAAGGCAGTACGTTATTATGAAAATGGAGATATCAAGGAGGTGATTTTTTACTCTGCTAACGGGGAAGTTGAAAAATCCGAAAAAAGAGAAATGGTGAAACCTTCCGTTAATGTTACTCAAAATAAAGCTACAGGAGAGACCGCACCAAAAATCGGAACACCAAGAACGAAAGGACTTAAGTTTGCTCCAAATGGATATAACAAATGCTACAACGCCAACGATGATATTTGGCAAGATGGTGAATTCAAAAATGGAGCACTTTGGGATGGTAAACTCTATGTTTACGATAAAGACGGTATCCTTCTTAAGGTGAAGGTCTATAAGAATGGGGTTTACCATTCGGATGGACAGTTGTAGGTTGCCCAATCACTAAATTTTCTTGTATGAAGCCAACAATCACTAAAACATGTCCCATGTTATTGGGAAGAATGGATCAGACCGATAAAGGATTTTACTGTAAATCTTGCCATAAAGAAGTCACTGATTTTCGTGAAATGTCTGCTCAAGAAATTCAAAAGCAACTTAAAAAAGGGGGCTGTGGTATATTTTTACCTGAACAATTGGTACATCGACCTAAATTATCCGTATTAAAAAGAGTGGCTTTTTATGGTTTAATGGGATTGTCCTTTTTGGGTTTTCAAGTGCAGCCTCTACAAGCACAAACTCCAAATCACGACGAGCCTAAATCCAAAAAAGAAATACGTAAGGAAAAGAAAGAAAAACGAAAAGCAAAAAGAAATGAAAGAAGATGGAGTAGAAGGGCTGTGGCAGGAGCTTATGGTTAGCTTTTTTATTTAGATTTTCATTAATTCTCTTCTTTCAAAGCGAATGCAAACAAATCTTGATTCGCGCTAACGTAATCTAATAAGTCTAAAATTTCTTGGTAATCAAAAGAAGTGACCAATTTCATTCGGTAATCTTTAAAATGGGAAATACCTTTAAAATAATTGGTGTAATGCCTTTTCATTTCAGCAATACCCAATCGTTCGCCTTTCCATTTAACCGACATTTCCAGGTGCATTTTAGCAGCCTCTACACGATCCGCGATGGAGGGGGGTGCTAATTTCTCACCAGTTGCTAAATAATGTTTAATTTCGTTGAAAATCCATGGGTATCCGATGCTCGCTCTACCGATCATAATGCCGTCTACACCAAATCGATTTTTGTAATCTAAAGCTTTTTCTGGCGAATCAATATCCCCGTTCCCGAATACGGGAATCTTCATCCTCGGATTATTTTTTACCGCAGCAATAAGGCTCCAATCGGCCTCTCCTTTGTACATTTGAACGCGGGTTCTACCATGAATCGAAATTGCCTCGATACCGATGTCTTGCAGGCGCTCAGCAGCATCGACCACATTTTTAGATTGTTCATCCCAACCCAATCTGGTTTTTACCGTTACCGGAAGCTTGACTGCTTTCACAATCTCTTCGGTCATTTTAACCATTTTAGGGATGTTCTGTAAAATTCCAGCTCCAGCACCTTTACAAGCCACCTTCTTTACAGGACATCCATAATTAATATCCAATAGATCAGGGTTGGTTTTTTCGATGATTTGGGCAGCTTGAATCATGCTATCGATTTCCGAACCGAAGATTTGAATACCAATTGGTCGTTCGTATTCGTAAATATCGAGTTTTTGCATACTTTTCGCAGCATCCCGAATCAATCCTTCCGAGGAAATGAATTCGGTATACATTAAATCGGCGCCGTGCTTTTTGCATAATGCTCGAAATGGCGGATCACTAACGTCCTCCATAGGAGCAAGCAATAAAGGGAATTCCCCCAATTCGATATCTCTAATCTTAATCAAAACGCTGCAAAGTTAAGCTATTTTGAGGCATTTTCAAACTTTATGGTGCAATCTCTATCGATTCCTCTTTTTCTTCCTCTTGCTGTTTCTTCCAAGTATCTAGTTTTTTCTTCAATTTGGTGTCCTTTTTTGGTTTTTTGAGATCAAATGGATTTTCGTCTTTTTCGGGATTAAATTCTAGGGTGATTACCTCCTTGTTTTTGGGTTGTTGGTCGTATTTTTTTACCGTTGTATCATTTTTATACAAACCAAACTCACTTTTAAAAATCGACTTCGCATCCATTTTGGCTTGTTCTCGGTTTTCTTTTGCTTGTTCCTTCTTGGATTTTTTATCCCAAGAAATGATAGGGTTTTCAATATTTCCAGTCATCTTCATGAAGATTTTAAACCCTGAGCCATCATCCATGATTTCTCCAAATTCTTCTTCACTGTTGAACGATTTCAAATCCCTAAATCGAAATACAAATTGGTAATTGATGTCGTTGTTGAAATGATGTGTCCCCGCCAATTCAATATCCAATAAAGAGGAATTAATTTTCATCTTTGGAATGGTGATCAAACTGTTTTCGATCGTAAAGGTATTTTCCAAAGTTTCAAAAGAAAGGTTTTTTAGTTTTTCTTCCATCAATGCAATGTTCTTTTTACCTAGAGCCAAGTGAACGGATGATTCTTTAACGCTTTTAATGATCGATTGGAAGGATTTCACTTGAACCAGTTTTCCGTCCATGACTTTTAAGTAAATTTGAGCACGAATGGCATCCATTAAAATCCCCGACCGCAAGTCAAAAGGTGCTTCGAATACAAGTTTTACATTGGCTTTTCCTTGGATGTTATCCGCTTGAATCACATCTTGTTTGAAGTTATCCCACTCTCTGAATAGGGGTTTGAAGTGAATGTTGTTCGATTCCACTAAGCTGTTCACATAGAACATTTCCGGACTTCTTTCTTCGATTTTTACAGCTCCGGCAATCAGCGCTCCGGCATTCATGAAACGAATGCTTGGAAAATTAAATACGCGATTTCCCAAATACAAATTACCTTCGATCGATTCAAAGGTATGGTAGGCATACGTGAGTTTTTTGATCGTGGTGAAAACGGTTCCTTCCATGTCTAATGGAATGATGAATTTCCGTCCGTCTTGAATGATTTCTTCTTTAGTCGCAGTACTCAAATCTTCAATTTGAATGCAATCCGCTTTCAGGTCCACATTTGCCTTGATGTTGCCTTGATTATTCAAATAACCTTGAAGATTTTGGAAAATCCCATTGATTTCTAAGTCAGATTTCCCGGTTTTTACTTGTAGGTTTTTAATTCCTGCCTCTGTTTTCTTTAAATAAATGGCACCGTTGATTCCGTAAAATAGTCTTTTGTCATCCACAAGTTTCGTGCTGATATTGGTCAAGTTGACGTTTCCTTCCGATTGTAGAATTTCATACTTTTCTTTTTCTTGATTCGGACGAAGTTTGACCTTAAACAAGGTATTCAAATCCAAGGTTCCAGATAAAGTTTCGATGCCGGGAATTTTGAAAATGTTATGGATGGCTTTTAAATTGATTTTCCCATGTGCGAATCCAGCTAAAATGGGTTGGTTAAAATGACTTATTTTTAATTTTCCTGAAAAAGGACCCGTGCTGGTGTAAAAGTTAAAGCGTTTCAATTGGATCACATCATCCCCTTTTCGTTTGCCACTTTGATAATTTCCTTGGATGTTTATCCCTCTAATTTTCAGATGCGTAATTGGTTCGGTGATACTACCATTTTCGACGTTGAAATCGCAGTTGATTTGCATTTTTTCTTCCGCTTTTCTTTCATCTAACAGTTTTAATTGAAAATCGATGTTGCCATTACCTTGTAATTTTTCAATGGACTCTGATTGACTAATGTTGAAGTGTTTTAAAAAATCAGTCAGTTGGATGTTATTGGAGTTGATTTGAAAATCGATGAGGTCTTCATCTACTTTTCCTTCAGCAGTGAAGGGTAAATTAGCAATGAAAATGGTTGATTTTTCAAGTTGAAACAGTCCGCTTTGGGTGTTGACAGAAAGGGAAATGTCGAAATTCGTTTTTTGATTTTTAATCAAGGCAATTTCACCACTTTTAATCTTCTTAATCCATGCTGAAGCTTTGGTTTGAAGATTGAATTCCTTTTCGGAAAATTTACCGATAAGCGCCAAATCTTCCAAAAAAAGTTGATGGGTTTGATCGCTTTGTTGATCAGCGTATTCAAAATGTAAACCTTTGAGGTGAACTTTTTCAAGATTTAAATTAAAAGGTTCTGCTACAGAGCTGGTATCGCTTTGAAAAATATCATAGTTTACCTTGCCTTCCGAAGTGGTTTTAAGATGTAAGGTACCAGGTGCAATTTCAATGGATTCCACATGGTATTTTTCATGATAAATATCGATTGGGTTGAATTTTAATCGAATTTGATCGGTGTACAATAGGGTATCTTGTAGGGTGCTTCCTTCCAAAGCATCCTGAATGAAAACTTGGTTAAAATCGACAGCCAACTTGGGGAAGGTGCTCCAAAAAGTAAGGTCGATTTGCGCCACACTGACCTTCGTTTTTAAATAAGGTTCAGCTTTTTGAACTACCATTTGGCAGATTTCATCTTTATAGAGGTATAAAACCAGAGAAACGATCAATATCAGTGAGGCGATTACCCCAAAAAACCAAAGTGCTATTTTAATTAGTAATTTTCTCACCTTACAAAGTTACCTCACTGCGAATAAACGTCGTACACATGCTTTTATTATTTATCAACGATGATATGTTGTGAATCGTTTACATGTGCTTTTAATTTTAACGATTAAACATAAAAAAGTTTAAAGCTATCCATAGTTTCTTTTATCTTTGTGGGGTATTAAAAAAATAAAAATGAGTTTATTAACAGTTGGAAGTGTTGCCTTTGATGCAATTGAAACGCCTTTTGGAAAAACAGATAAAATTATTGGTGGTGCGGGAACGTACATCGCCCTTTCCTCATCTTTCTTTATTGATGAGCAGAATATGGTTGCCGTTGTAGGAGATGATTTTCCTTCAAGTATGTTAGAAACATTTAAAAAGAAAGGTGTAAATACAGAAGGTATTCAAGTGAAAAAAGGCGAAAAAACTTTTTTCTGGTCGGGTAAATACCACAACGATATGAATTCAAGAGATACCTTGATTACCGAGTTAAATGTATTGGGTGATTTTGATCCCATCATTCCAAATTCCTATCAAGATACCTCTTTTTTAATGCTCGGAAATTTAAGTCCACAAGTTCAAGCTACTGTAATCAATCGTTTGGAGAAACGTCCGAAATTAATCGCGATGGATACCATGAATTTCTGGATGGATATAGCTTTGGATGATTTAAAGAAAACCATTTCAATGGTCGATGTGTTGATCATCAACGATGAAGAAGCGCGACAATTAACGGGTGAATACGCATTGAAAAAAGCCGCTAAAATGGTTCAATCCATGGGACCTAAAACAGTGATCATTAAAAAAGGTGAACATGGAGCTTTGCTCTTTCATGAAAATCATTTGTTCTACGCGCCGGCACTGCCTTTAGAAGAGGTTTTTGATCCAACAGGAGCTGGAGACACTTTTGCTGGAGGTTTTATGGGCTTCTTAGCCGCTTCCGGTGAGGTGAGTTTTGAAAATATGAAACGTGCAATTATTTACGGTTCGGCTCTTGCTTCCTTCTGTGTTGAGAAATTTGGAACAGATCGTTTGATGGAGATTTCTAAGACTGATTTACATCACCGCGTAAATGAATTTGTAAGATTGACTAATTTCGATATGGAATTAACGTATTAAGATTTGCTATGGAGAACAATGTACACCTTTTAGAATTAAAGCAACTTGCCCTAAACGAAGATGTTTTGGCAGTAAGCAGGGCGGTTAACGAACTAAAAACGCGCTTTGAAGATTATATTTTAGAAGAGGAACGCAAACTGCAGGTAGCCCAATTAGAGGCGACAGAAAAGGGAGAAGAAGTTCCAGAAGATCTTTGGATCAAACCGTTAAAAGATGCTTTTTATGAGGTGTACCAAGTTTACAAAGATGCTCGAAATAAAGCTAAAGAATTAAAAAATGCGGAAGAATCCGAAAGTCTACGCAAGAAAAAACAGTTAATTGCTCGTTTGCAAGAAACAATTGAAAAGGAAGAGAATATTGGCGCAGCTTTCCAAGAGTTTAAGCACATTCAAGAAGAATGGAAGCAAATTGGAAACGTGCCGAGGGAAAAACGCGAAGAAATTCAACGTGCATACTCTAAATTGATTGAAGATTTCTTCTACCAGATGAATATCTATAAGCATTTGAAAGAACACGATTTAAAACGCAATCAACAGCTTAAGGAAGCATTAATTCAACGTTTAACAGACTTGGTGGACTCAACTTCAATGAAAGAGGTAGAACAACATTTCAAGACAATTCAATCTGAATGGGATGAAGTGGGTCCGGTAGCCAATGAAATGTGGGAAGAACTGAAAGAGAAGTATTGGTCAAATGTCCGAAAAATTCACGAAAAACTGAATCAGTATTACGATGAGAAGCGCAATACTTTATTGGAAAATTTAAATCAAAAGAAAGCGCTTTTAGAACAAACTAAAGCCATTTTTGAATCGGTTAAAGATCGAAAAGAAGGTAAGGAATACGAAGAAGCAACCAAAAAAATATTACAGATTCAAAACGATTGGAAAGCAGTTGGTTTTGGTCCGCGTAAAGAAAATGAAGAAATTTGGAAAGAATTTAGAGCAGTTTGTGATGCCTTTTTCGATCAGAAAAAGGAGGTTTTTAAAATTGTTGCAGAAAAATACAACCATATTGCGGAGCAAAAGAAATCGTTAATTCAAAAAGCAGAGGAACTAAAACACTCTACCGAATGGAAAGAAACCGCTGCGCAATTAAAACGATTGCAGAACAATTGGAAGCAATTGGGGCATGCAGGACATAAATTTGAACAGCGATTATGGTCGGATTTTAGAGCGGCATGTGATCATTTCTTCAATCAAAGAGACCAACATTTCAATGAGCAAGAATCTGCTTTTGTTGAAAATCTTGAAAAGAAAAAAGCGTTAATTGCGAAGGTTCAGTCTTTCGCGCTTTCTGGAGACAAAAAGGCAGATTTGGCAGCATTGAAATCATTCACCACCGAATTTAATGAAATCGGCATGGTTCCCTTGAAAGAAAAAGATGCGGTTTTCCAAGAGTTTAAAAAAGCAATCGATGCTTGGTATCAAGCATTAAAATTAGAAGGTGAAGAGAAAGAAAGTATTTTCTTTCAAGCAAGATTAGATGTTTTGGCATCGAGCGAAGATCCTGCAAGTGCATACCGAAATGAAAAATTCGAATTGAGAAAACAAATTGATAAACTCAAAGGTGAAATTCAACAATTGGAAAACAACTTAGGGTTTTTTGCGAAATCTAAAGGGGCAGATGCTTTGAAAAAGGAAGTTGAGTCAAAAGTGAATCAAGCCAACAAACGAATCGAAACGTTAAAAATGCGTCTCAAATTAATCCCAAATGAATAGATTTATCAACGCGGTTTTATTGTTTGTCCTGTTACCAACGATGGGCTTAACCATTATTGTTGGTTTCGACATGCCCATCGAGTTTTTAAAAACGACTGGACAATATATGCCCTACAAATTCGAGGCTTTTTTAGTTTTAGGATTATTGATTGCGATCATTAATATCCGAAGGTCAGTTCGTCGTTGGACTGGGATGATTTTAGCCAATAAGGTTCAAAAATTTGTTTGGAATGTTGAGGTAAGTAGAGAGCGAGTGAAGCGCGTACTTGTCTATAATTTTATGGAAGGCTTAGTCCTTCTTTTTGTCGGTTTAACCTTGTATTACGTGGCTCACGAGGCTTTTATCCCTGCCGTTGGGTTCGCTTTTAGCGCTGCAGATAATTTTATTTTCAGCATCATCGGTTATGCTAAAAAATCATGGCGTGTTGGTATCACTAAAAAGGCCGTTGTTCATGCAGATAGGGATGTAAATGTGATCTATTTTAAAGGTTTAAGGAAAGTGGAGACGCATCAAGAGTCGATTTTTTTCACGTACCAGAATGATCTAAATTTATTTTTTCCATCGGATTGCTTGTCCAAAGAGAATGAACTGTTATTTTTTAATCATTTGAAGGAACAAGTTGATATCAACAAAGTGTTTTTTGTCAATGCTAAAAAATAAAAGGGGCATTGTTTTTTTTATGAAATAGAGCAGGATAAGAAAATTTTAATTATCTTGTTTACATCAATGCTAACCCTTTATGAATTCGAATATAAGATTTACCCTCTATTATATTTTTCTTGGAATCATTTGGCTTTTTTTAACCGATTTTATCATTGGTTATTCCTTGAAAGACTTATCTGTCGTCAATTCATTTTGGTTTCATTTTGTAAAGGGGGTTTTCTTTTTTATTTTTTCCGGCATAGTGTTGTATTTTGCCATCAACAAATACCAACACCATAAAAAAAATCAATTACCTCAGGGCGAGCAGGATGATGCTTTGGAATTTTCTGTTTTGAATCAAAAATTAATTCAGATATTAAAATCTGGTCAAGATGGTTATATTTTGCTGAATCGATCATTTTTGGTGGAAGATTTTAACCAAGCGGGAAACAAGCTGTTCACCGCATTGTTTCAACATGATTTACATCAAGAAAAGCAATTGGTTCAGATCGTTAAAAATCATGAGGACTCCGTATATCGAGATTTGATTCAAAATTTAAAAAAGGGTAATACCATTGAATTGTACGATGAACTCTCGCTAGATTCCGGCCAACCCCTTAATTTGTACTTGCGTTTTAATCCTATTTTACTGCACGATCAAGTCATTTATACTTATGTTTTAATTCGTGACATCTCATCTGAACGAGAAAGTAAACGTAAGTTATTGGAATTTAATTTCACCTTTGAAAATTTATTAACCAATTCCCGTGATGGATACATTTCCATTTCACCCACCGGTTATGTCAAAAACATCAATGAGAGTGCCAAAAAGTTTCTAAAAATAAATTCTTCTAACTTGAATATTTTCAAGATACCCACTTTTGAGGAGTCAAATTTCGAAACCTTTTGCCGTGGGATCAAAATCGACGATGAGGCTCAAAAAAACATGTATTTAGCCCATGCTTTTTTATGGGTCAATGTAAAGGTGGTTCCTTCCTATGAGCAAATCAATTTGTTTTTAGAAGATGTCACCAATTTTAAGGTGAGCACCCAGTTATTGTCTATTGAAAAAACGGCTGTCAATTTGATCACACAGAACCAAATCAACGATTATGAAATTTTGTCCCAAACGATTCGCTCCATTGAGTATTTGATTCCAAATGTGAAAATTTCCTATTTCGCATTAGATCAAATTAAAAATGAATTAGTTTTCACAGCATGCAGTGTTCAAAATGGAAACAAAAATGGGTTTAACGATTCTGAAATCAATTTACATAATTTTGAAAATTTAGCAAATAAGGAGCTCATCTTCAATCGAAAGGAGCAAATTGAACCGAACTTGTTTGATTACAATTGCTTTGAGCAGGCTGAAATCATCAAAAGCGTTCCATTGTTTCGAAAGGATAAAGAATGCATAGGGGTGTTGTTTTTGATTATCAACGAAAGGGTTGATCAAATAATAAACCTCAAACAAATCTCCGATTTAATTAAAAACACCTTTGAAAATATTTTTGATTTCAAAAACACCTTCCATCAACTGGAATTATTATCGGTAGTCGCCAAATCATCGAATAAAGGTTTTGCTACCATTCGAAATGATAATTTGATTATATGGAAGAATCAGTCCTTTAGATATATTTTTAAAAATTATTCCGACTCTTTAATCTATGAAGATATTCTTGTATTGTTCACGAATTTAGTACAAAACGAGCAAGATTTAATTCAGATTAAAGCAAATATTTCTAATTTCCAACCCTTTCTAATAGAAACAACTTTTGCTGTTTCTGAAAAGGAAACCATAGAGATTTCATTAGGGGGTAGACCACTTTTTACAGGTAATGATATTCAATTTTTATTGGAGTTTGATGACATTACCGAACGTAAAAAAGCGGAAAACACCATTCGCAAAAATAGTTTGTTCCTGAAAGATATTACGGACTCTGTTCCCTTCGTTTTATTTCAATTGGAGGTTGATCAAAATATGAATTTGAAATTCCCTTTTATTTCATCGGGGATTTTGAAATTAAATCAACACATTCCGATCGAGAAACTTCAAGAAAATCCCTTGTTATTGAATGACTACATGCTTTCGTCAGAAATTATTGGATTGAGGTATAAAATGTTTCGTTGCTACCTTGCAGGAGCTGATTTTTCACACGTTTTCCGAATTAAAAATGAGACAGGAGTGTTTTGTTGGGTAAAAGTAATGGCCATTGTTAAACGTGATGAATTGGGTAATCGCTATTACTATGGCTCTATTGTAAATATCAATGAAGAGCAATTAGCCAAAATTGAAATAGAGAAAAGTAATAATCGTTTTGCTTATGTATCTAAAGCCGTAAACGAGGCCATTTGGGATTGGGATTTAAAAACAAATGATTTGCATTGGTCTGATGGATTTACGCGTTTGTTTGGTTACTCCCTTGATCAATATCCTAAAATTGAAAATTGGCAAGCCTTCATTCATGCAGAAGATTATCAAAAAAGTGAGGATTATTACATGCGAGTGATCCAAAGTCCGAGAGAAAATAATTGGACCAATGAGTATCGTTTGTTGCATGTAGATGGAACTTACCGTCATGTCATCGACAGAGCCTATCTAATTCGGGATAAGCAAGGCAGGGTGGAACGGATCATTGGCTCCATTCAAGATGTCACACAAAAACGCGATTTTGAAAAACAAAAGTCAATTCTAATTCACCATACCCAAGATGATGAACGGAGAAGATTCTCCATGGAGTTACATGATGGATTAGCCCAATATTTGGTGGCGCTGAATCTTTACATGAATCAATTGGACGATGGGGGTAAGGTCGATTATGATATATTAAACCTTTGTAAGGAAATTGTGCAAGATGGGTTGAATTTAACCCGAGCATTATGTTATAGTTTATCTCCTCCTGAGTTGAATAACGGACTTATCCCCGGGGTGAGAGCCTTGTTCGAGCGTTTGGATGCATTAAATGAAATTCAATTTGAAATCATCATCGATCCAAAAAATGAAATTGAATTTACAAGAAACTTAGATGCCTATAATTTATTCCGAATCATTCAAGAATTCACCAATAATTCCATTAAATACGCAAAATGTAATCAGATTCAATGTGAATTTGGCACGCGTAAAAATATTCGTTACGTCAAAATAAAAGATAACGGAATTGGTTTTGATATCCAAAAAGTGAAAAAAGGATTTGGTTTAGAAAATATGGAAAAAAGAGGAGTGCTGATTAATGCGAAGTTGAATTTTTACAGCACACCGGGTAAAGGAACGGAATTAATCATCTATTTCTAGTGGGTATCTGTGATTTCTTGACAACGATAACTACCTCCGTCCATAATGGTTTCAATGGCTTTTTTGATTTCTGAAACAGGAGAGTTTTTGGTTAAATACCCATTCGCACCCACTTGAAATGCTCTTTCTATATAAGAGGGTTCTGTGTGAATCGAAAGTACAATGATTTTTGTATGTTGATTTTCTTTTCTGATAATTTCTGTCAATTCCAAGCCATTTAAGGTGCCTGGTAAGTTAATGTCCATGAAAATCAAATCGGGTTGAAATGTTGTAACAGCTTCCAATACTTCATCAGCATGTTCTGAAACTTCAACATCAACATACCCAATATCCCTAAGAACTTTAACCCACATTTTGGAAATGAGTTTAAAGTCTTCAACTACAAGTGCTTTCATATTGTAAATTTATAACAATTTTAGGAAATGTCTAAATTTTCTAATTGTTTAATGGCTTTTTCGACTCCAGTGCTCGCTTGCTCTTCAAATAAATAGTAGTTGTAGGCTTTCTTTTTTAAGTGTTGGTCAATGAACGGGTTTACAATCATTTTAATTTGGTTATTTTTTTCAAAAAATAAGGATGCAGCTGGTTCAACGACTCCAGATGTGCCAATAGAAATAATTACGTCAGCCTCTCGAATTACTTTAGCCGCGATTTCATATTGAGGCAAATGTTCTCCGAACCAAACGATGTGCGGTCTTAATTGATGACCATCTTTAGCTAAATCGCCAAGATTTAAGTCTTCTGTCCATGGAACGACCAAATTTTTATCCTTTTCACTCTCCGCTTTCAAAAGTTCTCCATGTAAATGGATGATGTTCTTGCTTCCTGCTCGTTCGTGTAAATCGTCTACATTTTGAGTAATGACATGTGTATTTGGAAATCTTTTTTCAAAATCAGCAATGAGTAGGTGAGCTGCGTTAGGCTGCACGTCTTTTAATTGCCTTCTGCGTTGGTTGTAGAATTCGAGGATTAATTGGCGTTGTTTTAGCTGTTCTGTAGGTCGGTTCCACGCATCGATATGAGCAACTTCCATTAAATCGTGACCTTCCCACAGTCCGTCGTGATCTCGAAAAGTTTTAATGCCACTTTCAGCGCTTATTCCTGCTCCGGTAAAAAATACTACGTTCATTTTTATATAAAAAAAGGGAAGCACATTACGTCTTCCCTTTAAAGTTAAAAAAATATATTTTTTTACATCCCCATCGTTTGCATTTCCTCCATGGTCATTTCTTTGTAACCTTCTGGAATGTCCAAACTAAATAATGTTTTTTTGGCTGTTTTATCCAGTTTCGTTTCCACTTTAGTAACGGTCATCTTCATGATCATCCCATTCTGATTAATGTCGTACTCCATCGGAAATCCTGGAACTTCTTTATTTAAGTACATGTGTCCTTCTTTTTCTACTTGAATTTCTTCGGTGTACCAAAACACAGATGAATTACCTTCTTCATCGCTTACCAAGGCTTTTTTACAATCGTAACCAGCTACTTTTTTGGTTTCATTGACCAATTCTACTTTTATATCTGATTTAAGACTGTCATTGGCTTTTAAATCATCAAAAGTGGATGGGATAGCGTTATTCCCCATCATACCACCCATTAGCAATAACATTTTTTCTTGTTTACTGTCTACAATGGTTGTCATGGTCATGATCGCGCCCATTTTTACTTCTACTCTTGATTTTTCAGGCATCATGTAAAGGTCCATGGTTGAACCTTGCATCATACCGATTGCCATTTGCATGTCTGGGTTGTCTGATGACATTTCAATCGTGTAGGTAAAATGTCCTTCTTTAACTTGTCCGAAGTTAAAAGTAATTGCAGCAAAAAGCGCAATGATTAGTAAAAATTGTTTTTTCATATTTAACGAGTTTTAACCTCCGAAAACAAATCGATAGATATCATTTCCATTGGCGTAAAGTAATAAACCTAACAATAAAATAAACCCAGCATATTGAGCGTATTCAAGTACTTTTTGTGGAGCTTCTTTTCCTGTAACGATTTCATAAAGTAAGAAAACTACATGTCCACCATCTAAAGCGGGAATAGGTAAAATATTCATAAAAGCAAGTACGATTGAAATGAAAGCGGTGTTCATCCAAAATACCTCCCAATTCCAAGTTGGAGGAAACATGTTTCCTATACTCGCAAATCCACCAATAGATGATGCTCCTTTCTTAGTGAAGATAAATTTCATTTGAGCGGTGTAATCACCAAGGGTAGTTGCTCCTTTTTGAATTCCTTTGGAAATACTTTCAGAAAAAGAATAGTATTTAGTTTTTATCGATTTTTCGTCGTTATAGGTACTTACGTCGGCAACAAAACCAATTTTACCCACAGGATCTACTTGAACGGTTAAGTCAATGATTTTTCCATCGCGTAAAACACTAGCATTCACTTCTTTACCTTTGTTTTCGTAAAGATTTTTTCTTAAGTCATCATAATAAACAAGGGTATCTCCATTGATAGAGACAATTTTATCTTTTGCTTTTAAACCTGCTTTTTCAGCATTTTTGCCCGGTTCGATTTTAGCAATTTGAGGCATGCTTGTTCTTAAAGCAACCGCGGGGAAGGCACCCTCTTGAAAGAATTCATAATCTACTTGCTCTGGCAATGTGATTTGCTTCACTTCACCATTTGCTTTTAATACACTTAATTTGCGGACATCTCGTAGTAGTATTCCCGCATTGATTTCGTTGATGTGGTTGACCGGTTTTCCATCTATTTTAAGGATATTGTCTCCCGATTGCATGCCATATTTTTGGAGGTAAGGATGAAATTCTAACCCTGCTTTTAATTCGGTTGTTTTGATTTGTTCTTCGCCGTAGCTCCAAGCAATTAAAATGTAAATGAGTACCCCAACAATCACATTCACGGTAACTCCACCAATCATAATGATTAATCGCTGCCAAGCTTTTTTAGATCTAAATTCATCCGGTTTAGGTTCTTGCGCCAATTGATTTTTATCCATCGATTCATCAACCATTCCAGCAATTTTCACATAACCTCCTAATGGAAGCCATCCAATTCCCCATTCGGTATCACCGATTTTTCTTTTGAAAAGGGAGAACCAAGGATCGAAAAATAAATAAAATTTTTCAACTCGCGTTTTAAATAATTTTGCAGGAATGTAGTGGCCAAATTCGTGAAGCACAACTAATATTGAAAGAGAAAGTATAAGTTGAGCCGCTTTAATTAATATATCCATTTTTTTATTTTCTTATACAAATATAACTTTATTGTTCTAATTTGTTTTCTAAATAATAATCATTTTGAATGAAATAGTCCAAAAGTGCCTCTTTAATAAGGTGTTGCTGTTCTTTATCGGTCAATTCCGGCAATGGTTTTACCAAATCAAAATGAGGCCATTCATCGGGATCTTTTCCCTTGAAGGCATAATAACCATAGGGTTCTAAAAGTGTACAGATCGCAATATGTAGCAAGTCCGTTTTCTCCTGTTTGGTGAAATTTTTATACCCCTTACCTAATTCATTGACACCAACTAAAAACAAGATAGCCTGAACATCCATGCCTTCTCCGTGGGTTTGTTCTAAATGTGCTTTGAGTTTTTGAAACCTTAATTCAATATCGAAATCCATGGTGCAAAAATACAAAAAGGATTAACTACTTGCTTTTCTAACAGCGGCTCGTTTAGAATTATTTTCAAATCGGGTACGCATCCTTTTCATTTTTTGTTTCTTTGAGGTATGAATTTTATAGATTTATTATTACTCGCTCCTTTAATTTATGGAGGGTACAAAGGTTTTAAACATGGATTAATTATTGAGATTTTCACCTTGTTGGCTTTTGTGGTGGGAATTTATGCAGGTAATCATTTATCGGAAAAAATGGCTGAGTTTTTAGCAACTACATTCGATTTGACTTCTGAGTACTTACCTTTGATTGCATTTACAATCGTTTTTTTACTCGTTGGAGCAGGCGTTTACTTTGCGGGTAAAACATTAGAAAAAGCGATTAAAATGGTAGCTTTGAGTCCCTTGAATAAGTTCTTAGGATTGTTTTTTGGACTGATCAAAACCCTTTACATATTAAGTGTCATTCTCATCATGTTCGATGGGTACGACCGAAAAAATAAATTATTTAAAAAAGAAACTAAGGACACCGCTTTACTGTATCATCCAATTATTCAGTTTTCAAAATCTACAATTCCAGGTTTAGCTAATAGTTCCATTTTTGTTGAGAATTTCTTTCAAGAAGATTCCGATAGCACGGGATTAACCATTGATGAGGTCTTGAGGGCGAAGGAAGTAGCTGATAGTTTGGGGATAGATGCCCAAGACGCGGCTCAAATTTTGGAAATACATCAGAAATATGGGAAGTCAGAATAGTGACCCTTGTTCGTAAAATTCATTTTTAAAGGGAAGTTGTATTTCAGGACAATTCGCGTTTTTCGATAAAATAATTTTCTTGTTGATTTCAACGGCTTCCATTTCTTCTGATTCGACCGGTTGATAATATGCCATCATCTCATCTAATTCCTTTCCTATGATCCAATCTTTTGCCCGTTCTTCATTCAGAATCAGAGGCATTCTTTTTTTGGTGTTGTGAATTTCCTCCATAAGCTCATTCGCTGGGCAAGTAATCATGGTGAAGGAAGTGTATTTCTCTCCATTTTTTGGATCCAACCATTCGTCAAATAGTCCGGCTATTGAAAAAATGGGCGTAGATTTAACTTTGATGAAGAAAGGGTTTTTTTCTTTTCCAAGGGTTTTCCATTCAAAGAAACCCGTAGAGGGAATTAAACATCTCTTTTGTGCGATCAGCTGTTTGAACGAACTTTTTTCATGAAGTGTTTCTATCTTCGCATTTAAGGTGTTTTTGGCAAAATCGGTCTTATTGGAGCCTTGGAACCAATATGGAATTAACCCCCAATGCATGGTTTGAATTTCAGTCTGCTCATTGATAATCGGCCAAATTGGATATGAAAATCCGCTAGCATAAAAAATAGGTTGAATATCCTTGTTTTTAGGAACTTTCTTTCCGTATTTTTTTTCGAGTTCAATGACGGATGAAGTGGAAGAATTACTATAGCACATACCCTAAATTTATTCAATGTACACAAGTTAATGATTTACATGTAATAAAAACTTATTTTTTTAATTTTTATTGCTATATTTGCACCCTTAAAATTAAGAATAAATGTCAGCTGGAGTAAAAATATTTGCAGGTCGCGCATCAAAAGATTTGGCAGAACAAATAGCTAAAAACTATGGTGTATCCTTAGGGGATGTAAAGATTGCTGAATTTAGTGATGGTGAATTTCAACCTTCATTTGAAGAAACAGTGCGTGGACAAGATGTATTTCTTGTTCAATCTACGATGCCTCCAAGCGACAATTTATTTGAATTACTTTTGATGATAGATGCCGCTAAGCGTGCTTCAGCGCGTAAGATTATTGCGGTAATGCCTTATTTTGGTTTAGCGCGTCAAGATCGCAAGGACAAACCAAGAGTGGCAATTGGTGCGAAATTGGTCGCTAATATGCTCATGGCTGCAGGTGTTGATCGAATCATTACGATGGATTTACACGCTGATCAAATTCAAGGATTTTTTGAAGTTCCTGTAGATCATTTATATGCTTCAACCATTTTCTTTCCAGAAATGGAGAAATTAAATACCGGTTCTTTAATTATGGCAGCTCCAGATGCTGGTGGTGCTAAAAGAGCCAACTCATACGCGAAAAAATTAAACATTGGTTTAGCAATTTGTCATAAACAAAGAAAAAAAGCCAATGAAGTTGCTGAGATGACGGTAATTGGTGATGTAGAAGGAAAAGATGTCATTCTTGTTGATGATATGTGTGATACAGCCGGAACCTTGACCAAAGCAGCAGATTTGTTCATGGATAAAGGCGCAAAGAGCGTACGTGCATTTTGTACACATGCAGTACTTTCCGGACCAGCCTATGAACGCATTGAAAAGTCAAGAATTACGGAATTGATTGTAACCGATACTATTCCTCTTAAACAAAAAAGTGATAAAATTCGCGTTTTATCCGTTGCCGATTTATTTTCTGATGTCATCATGGCATTGATGAAAAATGAATCCATTAGTTCACATTTTATAATCTCATAAATAATAACAAATGAAAACAGCACAATTGAGCGGTTCGATTAGAACGAACGTAGGGAAAAAGGACGCCGCTGCAGTAAGAAACGCAGGGATGGTTCCGTGTGTGCTTTACGGATTGGGTGAGCAAACCCATTTTTCAGTAAAGAGAAATGACATCGAGAAAATTGTATTTTCTGCAGATGTTTATCAAGTAGAATTAGATATTGAAGGGAAAAAAGCAAGTGCGATTATTCGTGAATTGCAACAACACCCTATGAAAGATACTATTCAACACGTTGATTTCTTAGAATTAAGTGATAAAAAACCAGTAAGAGTTGGTTTGCCAGTTAAATTAACAGGTTCTTCTAAAGGTGTAATGGCCGGAGGACGTTTAATGCAAGTTTTCCGTCGTTTGAATGTAGTTGGTTTACCTCAAGATTTACCAAACGATATTACTTTGGATATTTCTAAATTAAAAATCGGAAAATCAATTCGTGTAAGTGCGATTAACATCCCAGGTGTTACTTTCTTAGATCCAGCGAATGCGGTTGTAGTATCTGTGAAAATGGCTCGTGGTGCTACTAAGCCTACCGATGATGACGATGATGAAGAAGAGGAAGCATAAGCGAATCTTTAAGTATATTCAAAAATCCCGGTTGTTTCAGCCGGGATTTTTTTGTGAATAATTTATTGATTTAAAGAATTGCAATGGTATTGCGTTAAACGTTCAAGTGGTCTACGAATAATTATCCCAGTTTTCAACTTGTTTTGATCGCAAATTTCCAATAATTCATCCTTTAGTAATTCTGATATTGAACCAACAAAATTCACCTCATGATTCTGGTAATTTTCGTAACATTTAATGTGAATATCGATGAATTCTTGTAAACCTTTAAAAATAATATTTTTTGAATAAGCTAATTCTTTGTATTTAATCAGTAGTGGCATAAAGGATGAAATAAATACATTGGCGTCAGGTCTTCGATATACCGAATCAATAATTTTGTTCTTGTCCATCCCCATTTTTAAAAATTCTACTTCAATTTCTAGTGGTAATTGATGGTATAAAAAATCTTTAAGCATTCTTTTGCCAAAGTAAGTACCGCTTGCTTCATCGCCTAAAATATATCCTATTGCAGGTGTCTTTTCAGTAAATTCTTTGCCATCATAATAACAAGAGTTTGACCCAGTACCTAAAATACAAGCAATTTGTGGCCTATTCTGATAGCATGCATATGCTGCTGCATGTAAATCATTGTCGATGGAAATATTGGCTTTTACAAAAAATGAACCTAAATCATCTTTAATTTGATTTTTTAACTTTTCTGAAGAACATCCTGCACCATAAAAATACAAATTAAAAGATCTGTTTTTAATTGAATTTAACTCTTCGTATTTACTTAATTCTTTGATTATTTCTGTTTTTGAATGAAATAAAGGGTTTAAACCTTTTGTGCTAATAGAGAAAGTAATTTCTTGATCGATAAGCATCCAATCTGCTTTGGTTGATCCACTTTCAACAACAATAATCATATTTTAATTTTGGTTTTTATCAAATATAAGTAAAATGAGAAGAAGGTATGAGCTACCTCAAAAAAAAAAATCCCAGCGTGAACACCGGGATTTTCATGGATGGATTTAAGTTAAAACAGTTCAACATCGAATGGCATGCGCATCTGAATTCCTTTCATTTGCTCCAATCGTTTCAATTGTTGGTAATATTTTGTCAGCTCTTCTGGTAAAGCATTACTATTTTTGATGTTTACGTTAGCATTTGACTCTTCCTCTTGTTCCTCAAGGATTTCCAATACTTCTGCGAATTTATTCTCTTTTTGCAACGGATAGTAAAGTACTTTTTTCGTGTCGACTTTGGCTTCTTTAGCAGCAAAGGCAATAGCCTCTTTGAGTCCACCTAATTCATCCACCAAGCCAATTTTTTTCGCATCTGTACCTGTCCAAACGCGACCACGCGCGATCTTATTCACATCGGCTATTTTCATTCCTCTACCGTTTGCAACGCGAGTTAAGAAGGTAGTATAAATTTGATCAACCTCTTCCTGAATAGTTGCTAATTCTTCCGGCGTTAATTTGCGATTGGTCGTCATTATAGCGTGTTTGTTGGTGCTCGTACGATCAAACGATAATCCCAGTTTGTTTTCAAGCATTTTACCCGTGTAAGGAATTACACCAAAAACCCCTATGGAACCGGTGATGGTGGAAGGTTCTGCAAATATTTTGTAGGCTGGTGTAGCGATGTAATAGCCTCCTGAAGCCGCTACATCCCCCATGGAAACAATGACTTTGCGTTTTTTGGTCGTCAATTGAACTTCACGCCAAATTTCTTCACTAGCTAATGCACTTCCTCCTGGGCTATTGATTCTAAATACAACGGTCTTAATGGACTTATTTTTTCTAACGTCTTGAAATAATTTACAAATTTCTTTGGAACTTAATCCGTCACCGTCAGTAGAAACTTCTCCCTCAGCCAATATCACCGCGATGGTAGGATCGTCATTTTCGATCAATACTTGACTCGTTTTGAATTTTTTTCTGGCATATTTTTCAATGGCAAATAAAGGAAGTTCTTCATCATCTTGAGTTCCTAATTTTTCAGCTAACAGAGCATGAATTTCATCTTCATAATGCACACCATCTAATAATTTCAGGTCGACAGCATCTTCCGCGCGTCGAATTTTAACCGTTTCAGCAATGTCATTCAAGGTAGAAGGACTCACCTTGCGATCTTTTGAAATGTCAGTTAATATGGTATTCCAAATGGAATGCATGTATTTGGAGACTTGAAGTCTACTTGAATCAGACATGTTGGTTCTAAAAAAGGGTTCAACCGCGCTTTTAAAATCGTTGTTTTTTCCTCGTATCACTTGCATTTCCACATCCAACTTGTCCAACGTACCTTTGAAAAACATCATTTCGGAGCCTAATCCCATAAATTCCATGGCTGATGTAGGAAATCCATATACTTCCTTCGCAGCGCTGGAGATATAGTACTTCTTCTGGCTGATGACTTCCCCCTTATTATAGGCAATCGAAAATTTTCCACTTTGATTAAAATCTTTGATGGCATTTCGAATTTCTCTTGCCGTTGCATAACCGCAAGAAAGGTTCTTAAGTTCAATGAATAGTCCTTTGACTTTATCGTCTTCTTTTGCCTTTTCAATCCCATATAAAATTTCGCTTAAACCGATGGTTTTATCCATATTTAAACTGCTTAAATTTAAATCTGCAGCGCTTTTCTCTCCGATTTGTCCATCTAAGGTTAAATGCAATATGGATTTTGAATCAATAGTGTAGGGTTTAGGCTCGATATTAAAAATTCCACCAATGATGACAAAGAAGAATATCCAACCCAAAGTGGATGTGATGATAATTGCAACTACGCTAGGCCAAAAAATACGCCAAAATGAAACCTTTTTTTCTGTCATGATTTAATTTTTTAAGGAAATTACGACAAATTGTAGTTTCAACACTTTTTTTTTGATGAGTGGTCAAACAACCCGATTAAGAGGAGTGTTGTTTATTTGAAAAATTGTGTACTTTTAAGAAAACTAAACTTTAAAACGAATACGATGCAAAAATGGCTTTTACTACTTTGTTTGTCCATGTTCAATTCGCTCTTTGCTCAGCAGTATCAACGCGTTAAAATAAATTTGGAGGAAAGAAACATTTCGCAATTAGCTGAATTAGGTATCGCTTTAGATCACGGAACCCATAAGTCAGGGCAGTTTTTTATATCTGATTTTTCAACAGATGAGGTGGCAAAAATTCAGATGAGTGGTTTTCAAGTCGAAGTACTCATTGAGGATGTCAGTAAATTTTATGTAGATCAAAATAAGGCAAGTCTTTCTGTAGAAAAGAACGTAGCTTGTCCATCAGCATTTGGGGCTCAACCTTTTTCACCTGCTATTCCAACCCATTTTAATCATGGGACCTATGCGGGATATTTAACCTATCAAGAAATGTTAAATGAATTGGATGAAATGGCTAATCTCTATCCAAATTTAATAAGTTCTCGAGCACCTATTGGTACATTTTTAAGTATTGAAGGTAGACCTATTTACTATGTTAAAATTTCCAATCAACCTTTGGTAGATGAAGCGGAAACTGAAATTTTGTACACCGCAGTGCACCATGCTCGGGAACCAGGATCGATGATTACTACCATTTTTTACATGTGGTACTTATTGGAAAATTACGCGACAAATCCAGAAATCAAATATTTAGTGGATCACAATGAAATGTATTTTGTGCCCTGCGTCAACCCAGATGGTTATCTCTACAATGAATCGACGAATCCAAATGGTGGCGGTATGCACCGTAAAAACAGAAGAAATGTTGGTACCACGAACAAAGGAGTAGATTTAAACCGGAATTATTCTTATCAATGGAATACCACAGGGGTTAGTAGTGATTTGAATAGTGATGTGTATCCTGGAACATCTGCGTTTTCTGAACCTGAATCACAGGCTATCAAATGGTTTTGTGAACAGCGAGATTTTCTTTTTGCCTTTAATGCCCATACCTATTCAAACGATATTTTATTTCCGATTGGTGCCACAACGACTGAATTTGCTGCAGATCATAACTACTTTCAAGCATTTACCAACGAAATGGTGACTTACAACCAATATACAGCCATGAAATCATCTTTGCTTTATCCTGCTTCCGGAGATTCTGATGATTACATGTATAAAATGGACCCCCTCGTAAAGCCTCAAATTTTTGCAATGACTCCAGAAATTGGTTCTGAAGCGGAAGGGTTTTGGCCTCCAGAATCTAGTATCGATGGGATGTGCCAGGATATGACTTATCCGAATTTAATGTTGGCTTACCTTTGTCATCAATTTGTAAAAGTGAAAGATGTTAATCCTACTCGAATTGCTGCATTAAATGGAAATTTAAATGTTGAGGTGAATCGTTTAGGACAAGAAGGTGGTAATGTAACGGTTTCATTGATTCCACTTCAGAATGTCCAAAGTATGGGAAATCCGTTGATCTATAATTTGAATTTAATGGAAATGCAGGCAGGAAGTTTCTCCTACAGTTTAAATCCAGGAATTCAATTTGACGATACTATAAAATATGTGATCAAAACGGATTATACAGATTGGGTGCACTACGATACGATCATCAAATTATTTGGAGGAATCACCTTACAAGTACTTGAAGATGGTTCGTCGTTGAGCAATTGGAATGGAAATTGGGGATTAAGTGCGACCACTTTTGTTTCTCCATCAAATTCATATACTGATACCCCTGTGGGAAACTACAGCAACAACAGTACTAAAACAATCACTTATAATTCGACAGTCAACCTCACGAATGTATCGGAAGCCATGGTGTCATTCTATGCAAAATGGGACATAGAAGCAGATTATGATTATACGCAATTTCAAGTTTCCACCGATAATGGTCTCAGTTGGATTGGGCAATGCGGATTATACACAAATCTAGGGATCAATGCCAATGGTTCGGTACAACCTTTAAACCAACCCATCTATGATGGTCAACAATTGAATTGGGTACTGGAGGAAATCAATTTATCTGAGTACATCGGCCAGAATATCAAAATGCGATTTATCATGAAGTCTGATGGTGGTTCTGTTGGAGATGGTTTTTATTTTGATGATTTTAAAATTTCTTACAACGCAAATACCGCAGAATTAGGAGAGTTGGCGCCGATACAGATGAATGTGTTTCCTAATCCAACAAAAAGTAGCTTGTCGATTCACTTGGGAGAATATGCTGAAGGTGCCATTTCGGTCATCAATCAACAGGGCGATGTTGTTAAAGAATTGAAGATGGATTACGCTTTTAAAGATACGATATTAGACGTTAATAGCCTTCCGAATGGTGTTTATTTCATACATTTTAAAGGGAATCAAACGGTGATACCGGTTAAATTTATAGTTTTGAGGTAAAATATAACTATGATTCATCGTTTCCTTGCGCTATTTATTCTTCTGCTGAGTTTTTCGGCACAATCCCAAAAATCCCCTAAATTGATAGTGGGTATTGTGGTAGATCAAATGTGTTACGACTATTTGTATCGTTTTTACCCCAATTTTAGTAAGGATGGCTTTCGCAAATTAATGCAAGAAGGGGCGAATTGTAAAAACACCCAATACCATTATGTCCCTACTTATACAGGACCTGGTCACGCCTCAATTTATACGGGTACCACGCCAGATAACCATGGCATTGTGGGAAACGAATGGTACGATCGTCAAACCAAAAAAGTCTTAAATTGTGTTGCCGATTCTACCGTGATGTCGATTGGTACAAGCAGTGTTTATGGAAAAAAATCACCCCAAAATCTCAAAACATGGACGGTTACGGATCAATTAAAATTGACCTATCCTGAATCGAAGGTGATTTCACTCTCCATTAAAGATCGTAGTGCCATTTTTCCAGGCGGACATTTAAGTAACGGTTCTTATTGGTTCGACTTCAAAACAGGAGCGATGATTACCAGTAGTTTTTACCAAAAGGAATTGCCACTATGGGTAAATCAATTTAATGAACAAAAAAGGGTGTCGCATTATTTAACCAAAGACTGGGAACTATTAAGAAATACTTCTTGTTATGTACATGCGGATACCTCTTCTTATGAAAAGCCATATTACAAAGATGGTGGTGTTACTTTTCCATATATCACCAAAGAAATTTTAGCGCAACAAGTAAATGCCAATAATTATTTTACAGCCACACCTTTTGCCAACACTTTCTTAACTGATTTTGCCTTAGAGGCAATTAAATCAGAAGAGCTAGGCAAGCAACACGTCGATTTCTTAGCCATTTCTTATTCCACTCCAGATATTATAGGTCATCAGTTTGGTCCTTATTCTCGGGAAATTGAAGATGTTTATTTGAGGCTTGATTTAGAAATTGCTCGTTTATTAAAAGCACTTGATCAAAACATTGGAAAGGATCAATACATGCTATTTTTAACCGCTGATCATGGGGTGGTTCCTGTACCTCAAATGTTGGCCGACTTACAAATGCCTGGTGGTTATTTTAATTTGAATGAAAAAATAGCGACAGTTCGTTTAAAAATGAAAGATAAATTCGGTGTTGATTTCATTGAATCTGAATCGAATCAGAACATTTATCTAAATCATCGTCTTATGGATAGTTTGGCTGTCGATGCAACAAAGGTAAGTGCATATCTTTGTCAACTTTTAAGACAGTATCCGGAAGTTAAAATGGTGATTGAAACCTATAAATTCGATGAAGGACTTGCCGCTTCATCGGGCTGGTTGAACATGATTCAATCGGGATACCACCCCCAAGAATCTGGTGATGTGATTTTTATTTTAGAGCCAGGCTATTTAGAATCTTATTCGAATGATGAAGCAGATCATAAGGGTACTAGTCATGGTTCTGCATTTAATTATGATACGCATGTACCTTTGATTTGGTATGGGAAAAACATCCCCAAAATAGATGTGGTTAGACCCATTGATATCACTGATATTGCGGCCACCTTAATCCATTTCTTAAATCTTCAGCGCAATGCCGCAATGACTGGGGTTCCTATTGTTGAATTGTTTCCAATAAAAAAATGAGGACTATAAAAGTCCTCATCTTAGAGCAGATTCTATTTTTTAATGTTGAATGATTAATTTGGTGAAAAAGGCACCATCAATAAAAAGAAGGTAAATACCATTTTCATAGGGCGCAGTTTGTAGGTGATACATATCTTCTGAACTTTCTAAGTTTTCCAGCAAGACACCGGCTGTATTAAATAGTTGAATTTGACGATTGTTAGCTTTATCAAACTGAAGGGTTGTTATTTGATTTGCCGGATTTGGATAAATCTCTGTTTCTGTTGCGTACTGAAACAAAATTGATTTAATTTCACTAGAGGTAGCTTTTCCATCGGTATCTGTTTGTTTCAATCTGAAGTAATGAATGCCTTTTTGTTCCGTTGGAAAATGGTAGGAATAACGCGTTTCTACTTGACTATTTCCTACACCCATTATTTTCCCTACATAGTCCCAACTTAATGCATCGTACGAATGTAAAATTTCAAAATAGGCATTGTTTTGTTCAGAAGATGTTGACCAATATAAATCTATTCCACTTGTATTTTCACTTTCGCTTATGTTAAATGTAGATAAGGTTATGGGTAAAGGTAATATTCCAATCGAATAAGGTCCGCTTTCACTTGTGCTTCCAGACCATACCCAATCCCCACAAAACCCAATTTTCGCTCCATTGGATTCACCGCTCAAGTATCCACCCGGTGGAATGTCAAGGTAAGAATTGCAATCAAGTTCTATTTTCTTCCCGGATATAAAAAACAAATGTCCATAAACAAGAATACCTACTCCATTTAAAGGGTACATGTTATTTACCGTAACGGTAATCGAACTCGGAATTATGATTTCAGAATAATTTGAAGGGATACTAGGGCTACCTGCTGCACAATTGGTTTTTTGCCAAGTTGAAGGGTTTCCCCAATCCCCATTTTGAACCGCAGTATATGTGCAAGTAGCTTCACTTTTAAATGCGATTAAAAGAAAAAAAAGAGTACATAAAGATAATGTCTTCATAGTAGAGTGTTTTGTGTAATTGCCAAAAGAAGCCCTATGAATAAGGGTTTAATGGTAATGACACGATGTGTCGTTTCAGTTACTGTTATAAAATTAACAAAAAAAATGAGAACTCCCTTGCAAAAGTTCCCATTTTTTTGAAAAAAAGTACAAATTAATGCTGAACGATTAATTTTGTACTGAATAAACCGTCCACATAAATGAAATAAATTCCATCTTCTAAATGTGAGGTTTGTAGAGTGAAGGTTTCATCTTCATTTACTTTTCTTTCAATTTCAATGCCATTGGTATTCAAGATTTGTACTGTTCGATAGGCTGCAGCATCAAAACGGATGTTTGTTATCTGATTTGCAGGGTTTGGATAAACTAAAGCTTGTGTCGAATTTTTAAATAAAATCGATTTTACATGACTTTCAGTTGACTTTCCATCATAATCGGTTTGTTTTAATTTGAAATAATGGATGCCTGATTCATTTGTATTGTATAGTGATACATATCTCAATTCATTTTGGCTATTGCCTGCACCTTTTACTTTTTCAACGACATCCCAATATTGGCCATCGTTGGAGTGCATAATTTCAAAATATGCGTTATTTTGTTCGGTTGCTGTAGACCAGAAAATTTCAATACCTTTAGAAACGGTGTTCAATTCGAATCGATTTAAGGTAATGGGTAATGGATTGGATCCAATGCTGTAAAAACCTAATTCCTCTGTTCCTTCCCAAGCCCAGTCGTTACAAAAACTTATTTTTGAACCGTGATTATCGCCTGTTAATTTACCTCCGATGGCTACTTCTAGATAGGAATTACAATCAAGATATAATTTTTGACCTACATTAAATTCAAGTTGGCCATACACATAGATATGGGTATTGATATATGGAACGTTTGAATTTACGTTGAGTGTAACTTTTCGATTGTTTGGAATGTTGATAATTGAATGATGGGTCGGAATATCCGAGACATTCTCATTACAACCCGATTTCATCCACGTATTAGGGTCGTTCCAATCGCCATTTTGTTTTGCAGTATAGGTACAAGCCGCGTAAAAATGATTTGATGTACTTGATAAAAGTAAAAGGATGGTTAAAATAAATAATTTCATAGGTTATATTTTTGAGCAAATTTAGAGTAGTAGTTTCGCCTAAAAAAAACTTTTCGACAAAGCATTATACTCATCCGATGAAGAATAAATTTTCGGAGTTAAAAATTATTTCCCTGAAATTCAATATGTTAACGGATGTTAATAATTGAGCAATCGACCCAAACTTTTATCGTGGTTTAAGGGTTACTTTAATGATGTTTTGGGTAGAGGTGGTGGCTAGCTTTCTTCGATCTACTTTCAATCCCATACAACTGATGACACTTTCATCATCCACTAAGAGTAGAATTTTCCTTTTTTGAGGGAAATCGATTTTAGCATCTTTAATGACGTCTGAAATCAATTGGCTTCCTTTCATTCCAATGGGATAGATTCGATCTCCTTTTTCAGGTTTTCGATAGCTTAATTGTCCTTTGATCTTTTCAAAATCCAGGTAAAGTTCAGATTTATGGTAGGTGCTTGGAAGCGAGGTAACCCTTTCCATTTCGATTTGAAAATCAGGGGTAGGTTCGTCTTGCTTTTCAAAAAAGCAGTTGGTTCGATCCCGCCAAATTCGTAAATATTGATGATGGGATAATTCCATACATCCACCCACTTGAATTTCAGGTAATTTTGAAAAGGCAGTCTGATATTTGGAAGGAATATTCAATAAATTTAATAATACGAATTGAAATTCAATCGGATGATCAAAAAAGTTCAATGCTAAAATACCTTCTTTTTCGATTTTTTGTAAAAAGGGATTTACCATCGATTCAATCTCTTTTCGCTCTGCTTGAAATTGATTGATTATGGTTTTGATCGATGCATCAAGATGAGGTATATTTTTCCTTAATTCCGGAAGAATTAGATTGCGGAGTACGTTTCGTTGGTAATCGTTTTTTTGATTGGATTGATCCTCTCGATAAGGCACTTGATGTGCCTTCGCATATGCATATAAGTCCTGCTTGGGAATCTCTAAAAATGGTCGTTGCTTATCATGACCAAACTGTTGCATGCAGGAAAGTCCGAGTATTCCCGATTTTCGTGCGAGGTTCAAATAAAAAGTTTCGACTTGATCGTCCCAATGATGCGCTAACAGTAATTTGGCACTTGGATTTTTAGCCATGCAATCTTTGAAAAAATCGTAGCGGATATTTCTAGCTTCTTCCTGTAAATTGACCCCTTTTCGATTAAAATGATCCTTTGGAACGCGATGCACATGCAAAGGGATATGGTATTTTTGGCAATAGGTTTCTACTAAGTGTTCGTCGGCATGACTTTCCTTGCCTCTGAGTTGGTAGTTGACGTGCATGACTTCTAGGGGTAAATTCATACGATTTACCGCATGCAACAAGACCATGGAATCTACACCGCCACTTACTCCAATAAAGAAGGTATGTTGGGGAAATTTTTCGACCAAATTTGAAAGGGCTTCCCCAATATGCTTATTGCATTCCATCGATAATTTTCCCGATTTTAACTAAACATTCTTCGTATTCTTTTTCTGGATCAGAGAGATCGGTAATGGCCCCTCCAACTGCACAGGAAAGGTAGCGGTTAGCTCGATTATACAATAGGGATCGAATGACGACATTGAAATCAAAATTTCCATTCGGTTTGATGTATCCAATGGATCCGGAGTACAATCCTCTTTTAAAATCTTCGTATTGTTCAATCAATTCCATAGCTCTTAATTTAGGAGCACCGGTCATAGATCCCATTGGAAACGTAGCTTTTAAGATTTCACTAAATGATACGTTGTCATCAAGTTCACAACTGATACTGGAAATCATTTGATGTACAGTTTCAAACGTATAAATAGCGCATAATTCATCCACCTGAACCGTATTTTTTTTAGCAATTTTAGAAAGGTCGTTTCGGGTCAAGTCTACTATCATGGTATTTTCACTCCTTTCTTTAGGATCATGCTCTAATTGATGCTTTAATTCAAAATCCTCGTGAACATCTTTTCCTCGTCGAATAGTACCTTTTATGGGTTGTGAAACTAATTGTCGACCTTCCTTTTTCATGAAGCGCTCAGGACTTCCGCAAAAAATCATCCAATCTTTAAATTGAATGAAGGATGAGAAAGGGGCTTTGGTAATTTGATTGAGCTTGAAATAAGTGTCAAATGGATATTTGATATCTACGTTTTCTGCATAAAATTCTTGACAAAAATTGACTTCATAAATATTTCCTTTTTGAATTTCTTCTTTCAATCCTTTTACCTTTTCGAGGTATACTTCTTTCGAAATTCTAGGTTTAAAGTTAAAGGGGTAATGATGAAAATTTTGATCGGTTTCTTCCTCTAAAAAATAGGAAATGAATTCTAAACTTTCTGAGTTTTTATCGCCCTGTAAGAATTCCAAGTGTTCAAATTTCATATTGACCACATATTTCGGGGCCCAAAAGAAAAAATGCGGTAGTTGAATGTGATCTGGATGTTTACTCGTTAAATCGTAAAAATTATTTTTCAAGTCATAACTTAGAAAGGAGAAGATATGTTTTCCCTGATTGGTTTGAATAAACGCATCGATGAGTTTTAAATCATCATCTTCACGACCAACGAGTAATTCCCCTTCTCCAAAGGCTAAAATTCCAGATCCGTCGTTGGTGTTTAAATAAGCGATAGGGTGATTAAACATGCTAATTTTTCATTAAAAATAGTATCTTAGACTTAAATATACAAGGTCTATGCTGTATCGATTTTTAAAAGTAATTATTCGATTTGGAATAAGGTTATTTTACAAAGAAATAAAATTACTGAATAAACATCATTTGGATCACGATGGTCCTACGATTTTAGTGGCAAATCACCCAAACACCTTGATGGATGCATGGATGGTGGGTTATGTTTCAAAACGTCCAGTTTATTTCATGGCTAAGGCTACCTTTTTCTCATCTCCTTTTAAAAAGTGGTTGTTGGGGAAACTGTTTATGATTCCTGTAAATCGAAGTAATGATTCCAAAACCAAAGGGGTTTCCAATAGCGATAGCTTCGAAGCGTGTTACGAGTTAATGGAAAAGGGTGGGGTATTGGCGATTTTTCCGGAGGGAAGTAGTTTTCAAGAGCGAAGACTGAGGGAAATCAAATCTGGTGCGGCGAGGATCGCATTAGGAGCCCAAAAACGAAACAAAAATGCTTTAAATTTGAAAATCATACCTATAGGTATTTTCTATTCAGATCCGGAGCACTTTAGAAGTCAGGTTTTAATTCATGTGGGTGCACCCATCCCGGTTCAATACGATGATCAACAATCGAATCAGCACCGTGTTTTGAGCCAATTGATTAAAGAAAAGTTAGAACAAGTTATCCCAACCCCAACCAATAGTATTAGTCAAGAGAAAGATATTGAATTGTTGGTGAACTTATTATGGGAGCGCAGTTATTTTCAATTTAAAACGGTTAGTTCCAAAGCAAAGATGTATCAAGAGTTACAGGTTAAATTGGATGAAATGAGTGTAACGAAACCCTACCTGTTAGATGAAATCATGACGGAAACGAAATCATTGATATGGAAATTACATAAATTAAATTTGCCTTATGCGATTGTTCGAAAAAGTGATTATTACAAAGTGGTGAGAGATAAACTGATTTTTGGCGTGTTGATGCAGGTCGTATTATTTCCATTAGTTTTTCTTGGATTTGTTCAAAATATCATCCCTTACTTATTAACGGATTTTATTTTAATGAAAAAAGTGAAAGAAGTGGAATACCATGCCGCTTTGGGTGTTCTTCTTGGTTTTATTTTTTACCCTTTGAATTATTACTGTTTTACCATGTTGGTGAATCGATTTGTCCCATTAACGATTGAATACCAATTGATGTATTGGTCCTTCATGGTTGTGACAGGCTTATTGGCATATTCCAATGTGCGTAAGTGGAAGTTTTTGGTAGGACAAGTAAGATGGTATCAATTGCTGAAAGGACATCAGAAATTAATTAAGCATATTGCAAGTCAAATGCAAAAAATACAAGAAAAGTTATGGTAAAAAAAATCCTCCATCAAGGAGGATTTTTATCATTCTTATGTTTGATTAATTGCTCAATGCAAAGTTAATTGGTAAACGACAACGTGTTCTTGATTTTTTACCTTTCGCTTCACCTGGAGTCCAATTTGGCATCGATCTAGCAAGTCTTTTCGCTTCACGATCTAAATCTGTACTAACACCTCTTTCAACAACGATGTTCGAAATACTTCCATCTGGCTCAACAACGAACGATAAATATACCTTACCTTGTTCATTTAATTCAATAGCCGTTTGTGGGTATTGTACGTTGTCTGCAATCCATTTTTGAAGCGCTGCAGCTCCACCAGGGAAAGTTGCTTCAACATCTGGGAAATCAATAATTTCTTCCTCAACAACAATTGTTTCTTCTTTAATGACTACCTCAGGAACAACCTCAACAACTGCTACAGGAATTTCTTCGGTATTTTCTTCAATTACAATTTCTTCTTGAACGGGAGGTGGAGCTTCCACTTGGTTTTGTGGCGGTGGCGGCGTATCTTCCTCTTTTTTTACTTCTTGAACAAACGTTTTCTTAGCTGTACGCGCATTACCTTTTGATAATCCTTCCCTTTCAGTAGCTGAAGAATAAGAAAATGAAGCAAGTACTAAACTTCCCGTAAATAATAAACCCATTAGAATAATAGGCATTCTTAAACGATCAATGTTTGCTTCTTCTGTCTTTTTTAATTCCATAATGAGTGCATTAATAATGTAAATATACAATTTTCAGTACAAATGATGTACCAAAACGTTCATTTTTTAGCCAATTAAAGCAGAGTAAGCCGCAGCATCCAATAAATGGTCTAATTCACTAGGGTCTGACAACTTAATTTTAATCATCCAACCTTCGCCATACGGATCACTGTTCACCAATTCAGGGTTTGCTTCTAATGTATCGTTAAATGCAGTAATTTCTCCTGATAACGGCATGAAAAGATCTGAAACCGTCTTAACCGCTTCCACAGAACCAAACACTTCCTCAGCAGAAAGCGTTTCACCTTCTGTTTCAATTTCAACAAAAACGATATCGCCTAATTCACTTTGAGCAAAGTCTGTAATCCCGACAACAGCCGTATCACCTTCAATACGAACCCATTCGTGGTCTTTCGTATATTTTAAATTCGTTGGAGTATTCATTTAATCTTCTTATAATTTTCACAAATGTATAATTTTATCTCTTTTTTTTAAAGGTTTTTACCTATAAAATGAAATTAAAATTTTTAGCAGTCCTTTTTATTGATTCTATGGTGATTATCTTTCATTTTTTTTAATTTTGCAGCCATGATAAATGCTGATCAAATAAAAGATTTAGGTCAAAGGATTGCTGCGATTGAGAAATTTTTAAAGATTCCAGAAAAAAAAGTGCAGTTGCAAGAGGAAGAATTGAAGACTCAAGATCCTAGTTTTTGGGACGATGCAAAAAAGGCGGAAGCGCAAATGAAAGCAATTCGTGGTTTGAAGTTTTGGGTAGAAACCTATGATGTTTTAAAATCACAATGGGAAGACCTGGAAGTTTTATTTGATTTTGTCAAGGAGGATGCAGCAACTGAAGAGGAATTGGATGAAGCATATCGCATTTTGTTAACAAGTACCGAAGATTTAGAATTAAAAAACATGCTGTCTGGCGAGGAAGATCGTCTGTCGGCGGTCTTACAAATCACTGCTGGTGCAGGTGGTACTGAGAGCTGCGATTGGGCTTCTATGCTGATGCGCATGTACTTGATGTGGGGTCAGAAAAATGGCTTTAAAATCAAAGAATTGAATTACCAAGAGGGGGATGTTGCTGGTGTAAAAACCGTTACCCTTGAATTTGAAGGTGAATTTGCCTTTGGTTATTTGAAAGGTGAAAATGGGGTCCATCGTTTGGTGCGTATTTCTCCTTTTGATTCCAATGCGAAAAGACACACTTCCTTTGTTTCGGTTTATGTCTACCCTTTAGTGGATGACCAAATTGAAATTCAAATTAATCCTGCAGATATTACTTGGGACACGTTCCGTTCAGGGGGTGCAGGTGGACAAAATGTAAACAAAGTGGAAACGGCCGTGCGTTTACGTCACGCTCCTTCAGGAATCATCATTGAAAACTCTGAATCGAGATCTCAATTAGCCAATAAGGAAAAAGCCATGCAATTATTGCGTTCTCAATTATACGAATTGGAGTTAAGAGCGCGTATGGAAAAGAGAAATGAGATCGAAGCTGGTAAAAAGAAAATTGAGTGGGGTTCTCAGATTCGAAATTATGTGATGCATCCTTACAAATTGGTGAAGGATGTCCGTACGGGACATGAGACCGGAAATGTAGATGCTGTCATGGATGGTGACATTAATGATTTCTTAAAATCATTTTTAATGATGTACGGAGGTTAAAAATAAATTTGTTACCTTGTGTTGAGAATTAGTAAACATATGCCTTTTAGATTAACCATATTGTCATTTTTTATGATGTTGTTTTTTTGTGGTGTCCTTTTCGGACAGCCAGAACTTAAACAGCTCGATCAAGAGGCTTTTGAGGCCTTAGAAAAAAATGATGGTAGTGTTTTTGACAAGGCTAATACCTTATTAGAACGAAGTTTAAAGGATAAGCCTTCCATATACACTATCAATGCTTATACCATACTTGGAATCATCAATAAAGATAAGGGGTATTATACCACTTCTTTGGATTATTATTTGAAGGCTTTGAATGTTTCTGAGAAAATTAATGATCGTCCGAGAACATCAGCTTGTTTAAATAACATCGGTAGTATTTATAAAATTCAAGGAAAGTATCAAAAAGCCATTGAGTATTTCAATGAGTCGTTAAAATTAGAAACAGATTTAAACCAACCCTTACAAAAATCAATTCGTTATTACAACATTGGTGAATGTTACAAAGATTTGAATTCTTTGGATTTAGCCCTTTCTTTTTATAATAATTCCTTGATTATTGAGAAAAAACTCGGAAATGTGAATGGCATTATTTTCGCTAAGCTTGGTATTGCTGAAATTTACATTAAAATCAAACAATTTGCTGATGCAGGATTGATTCTGTCGGAAGTGGGTAAAATGTTGAATAATGAATCAGTCGAAGAACGAATCCTTTGGAATTTATTGATGGGTAAGTGGAATAGTGCTAAGGGAGACGACAAAGCTGCTTTAGGATTTATTCAGCAAGGATTGGATTTATCTCGAAAATTCGACAATCGAATTTATTTATTGGAGTTTTTGAAAGAAGAGATTCATTTTTACGAAAAGCAATCCAATTGGATGATGGCTTCCAAGAAATATAAATCGTTTTTAAAATTAAACGATGAGTTAAATTCCATTTCCATCAAAAATCAATTAGAGGATTTGACCTTTAATAATGAAATTAATAAGAAAGAACTCGAAATTAAATACATCAAAGAACAACGTGATTTAGCGAAGAAAAACGGTAAAATGGAAAAAGGTATACGCGTGTACCAACAGAAAATTTTATTGTTCTTTTTAGTTACATTAGTGTTTTCTGTGGTCTTGATTATTTTGGGGTATCGAAAATTAAAAGAAAATTCATGAATTTATTTCAACAAAATAAAAGAATCGTTGCGTTGATTTACAGCGTGTATTTTGCTGCGTTTTTATTTTTCTTCGATACAATGTCCTTTCTAGGGGATTCAACATGGGTTCAAATTTTAATTATTTATGTCACCTTATTTGTGGGTGTATTGTTTTTTCTCATTCAATTGGATCATAAGAATGTCCCACTTAAATCTAGGGTACGTTATACGTTGTGGTTTTTACCTGTATTCTCCATGGTACTTGCCACTTTATTTATTGTGGTTCAAGGCATTGAGCTCATCTATGTGTTACCGTATTTGACCTCCTTCATCATCCTTACGTTACCTCCAATTGTGATCGTGGTTTTGTTTACCTTATTCGAACAATTAAAAGACACGGTTTATTTTGTGGAGAAAAAAGTAGTGGAATTGTCGTTGAAAAAAATTGATTTGGAGAATGAAAACGGAAAAGTGTTTCTATCTATTTTTCCTCACCAGTTGATCTGTTTCGAATCGAATGATAATTATGTCATCACGTATTATATCAACGATGAGGAAAAGTTAATCAAAACCATGGATCGACAATCTTTACGTAAATTGGAAGAGCAATTGACGCAACATCACGTAGCTTTTGAACGGGTACACAAGTCCTATGTGATTAATCCTAATTATGTACTTAAAATCAAGGGTAAATCCCAAGCGTATCGCTTGGAAATGAAGTATTTAAGTATTGAAGTGCCTGTTTCAAGGAACTTCGATGTATCTATTTTAAAATAACCGTTCACCCCGAAACACCTCAACCGTTCATCCTGAAAAAGTAGTTTTACACAACTAAAACTAGTGTAAACTCCCATTTGTTTTTTTAAATAAAATAACATGGGTAATTTTAATTCACAATTTATCGTTTATAAATAAACTGCTAATTAAATCTACTTAATGATGAACTTAAAATCGCTACTTTTTTCGCTCTTTGCTGTTTGTTCGCTTTCAGCATTCTCGACTACGTATTATGTGAATAATAATAGCTTGACTGGAGATGTCTATTGTACGGCTGTTGGAAACAATGCGAACAATGGAACATCCCCTTCAACACCAAAATTGACATTAACTGCATTATTAGCTGCTTACTCTGGGGTATTACAAGCCGGAGATATTATTTTAATCGATGCAGGTACTTATAACGATGTTAATTTAACATTAAATGTTGCTGGAATTACCATTCGTGGAGCGGGGCCAGCAAAAACCATTTTCGATAATGCCATGGCGAGTGCTGATGGTAATCGTTTGTTCCAAATTTTTGCCGATAATATTATCATTGAGGGGCTTTATGTAACAAGATATAATTATGGAGTAGATGATGGCACTGCGATTGTAATAAGTGGAGTAACGGGTGTTCAAATTAATAATGTTTTAACAGATGAGAATAAACCTGGCGGTGGTGGAGTTGCCATTGCTGTTTTTGGTTCTCAAGTTACCTTTAATGGAGGTGGATCAAATTGTAACACTGCTACTTCAGTTGCAGGAGGGGGAGTTTCTGTGATTGGAGCTAACAATAGCGTGACTTTTAATAATTATTCTTTTTCACATAATTCAAAGGATTTTGAATCAGGTTCTGGGTTAATCGTAGTTGGTAATAATACCTCGAATATTACTGTAAATAATTCCATATTTGCTGATAATGTAAATGCCTACGGTGGAGGTGGAGCAGTATTTTTAGTGGGTGCAAATTTAACCATAAACAATAGTTGTTTTTCCGGAAACATTGCCAACAAAGTAAGTACAAACAATTTTGGTGGAGCAATTTTGGTAGGAAAGGCAGGTACTTTAAATTTAAACAATTGTACTTTCACCAATAATACCGCCACTTCAACAGGAAGGGGAGGCGCAGTTGCAATCTATTCCACTTATACCGGAGGTAATGTAGGTACTCCATTAAATTATAATTATTATGCTTCTAATGGTGCTAATTACCCGGCTACTGTTTCCATTAATACTTGTACATTTACATCAAATGCCGTTGCTGGTTCAGGGCCGCAAGGTAATGATATTTATGTAAGAGAAGTACTTGGTGATCCCTCTATTTTGAATATTACAAATTGTACATTTACAAATGCAACTACTAATTATTGTATATACACTTATTCAGGATCAACAACGATAGCAAATTCAGGTAATCCAACAAGAGGAGATGCTTCTTCAGGGGCAACTTATACAAAAACAAATACTTTGGCTCCAAGTTCAATTGCAGTTACAAATTGCCCTATTTTACAGGGGTCTTGTTATGGAATTATCCTCCCTGTTGAATTACAAGATTTTAATGGACGTTGTTCTGGAAATCAAGTGGTATTGGAGTGGAGCACTGCTACTGAGAATAACAATGCTTATTTTTCAATTGATCGTGCGGGAGCAAGTTTCCAATTTAGTCCTTTTGCACGGGTAGAGGGTGCAATCAATAGCTCACAAATGTTGAATTACCGTTACTTAGATCTTCAACTGAAGGATGAGGTAACATATTATCGAATTTCACAAACCGATTTGGACGGAACTACAAAAGTATTAAGAACGATTTCTGTTCCTTCTTGTTTTAGTAATTCTAACGTAGCTTACTACAATCAAGCTTTAAACGAATTGGTTTTCGAAGAAGAATGCGATGTAGTCGTATATGATATTACAGGTGCTTTAATTGCACAAGCACAAGAAGTGAAAAGATTAACGATGCCAAGCAACTTGAGTGCTGGTACCTACGTTATAAAAGTACTTGCCCAAAATCAAGTGAAAACACAACGTTTATTTATTTCTAAGTAAACACTACTATTAGGTTTTGAGGGTGTCGTTTCTATTTTTTAGAAACGACATTTTTGTTTCCTCAAGGTGCTAATCAGCTATTAAAAAATGTATATTTGTCAAAAAAAAGGTGATATGTACGGTAAAATGAAAGATTTTCTTCAAACTGAATTGAAGGGTATTGAAGAGCAAGGAATTTACAAGCGAGAACGAATTATTACAAGTCCACAAGGGGCAAATGTAAAAGTAAATTCTGGAGATGATGTGGTCATCATGTGTGCGAATAATTACCTTGGGTTATCTTCTCATCCAGAAGTGATTCAAGCGGCAAAAGACACGTTAGATACCCACGGTTTTGGAATGTCATCGGTTCGTTTTATTTGTGGAACTCAAGATATTCACAAGACGTTGGAGAAGAAAATTGCTGATTTTTACGGTACAGAAGATACCATTCTTTACGCTGCTGCGTTTGATGCAAACGGTGGGGTTTTTGAACCTTTGTTCGGCGAAGAAGATGCCATCATCTCTGATGAATTGAATCACGCTTCCATCATCGACGGTGTTCGTCTTTGCAAAGCGCAGCGTTATCGTTATAAGCATTCGGACATGGCTGACTTAGAGGCTCAATTGATCAAGGCACAAGACCAACGTTTTCGAATCATTGTGACCGATGGTGTATTCTCCATGGATGGGGATATCGCTAAAATGGATCAAATATGCGATTTAGCGGATAAATACCATGCATTAGTGATGACGGATGAATGTCACTCTGCTGGATTTATTGGTAAAACCGGTCGTGGTGTTCCAGAATATTGCCAAGTTATGGATCGCGTAGATATCATCACAGGAACATTAGGAAAAGCTTTAGGAGGTGCAATGGGTGGATATACCACAGGTAAAAAAGAAATCATCGACATGTTGCGCCAGCGTTCTCGTCCTTATTTGTTTTCCAATTCTCTTGCGCCTTCTATTGTTGGTGCAGCCAATAAAGTGTTTGATATTTTAAGTTCAACCACGGAGTTAAGAGATCGTTTGGAAGAAAATACGACCTATTTTAAAAAGGCCATTATTGAGGCTGGATTTGATATTAAACCTGGAGATTCTCCGATTGTTCCAATCATGTTGTACGATGCGGCACTTTCGCAAAAATTTGCAGATGAATTGTTGAAAGAAGGCGTTTACGCGATTGGATTCTTTTATCCTGTGGTGGCAAAAGGTCAAGCAAGAATTCGAACTCAAATTTCAGCAGCGCATTCTAAAGCTGATTTAGATAAAGCCATTGCGGCATTCATTAAGGTAGGAAAAAACCTTGGTGTTATTGCTTAAGTTAATCTAAATTAATCATTGAAAAGCACTAGTCTCTAGTGCTTTTTTTTGTTTTAAAGGTTTCAAACCAATATACAATCGGAAGCAACAAAAGATAGTTGTAAAATAAATCTTCCACAGGGATCGTGAATATGCGTATGCCCATGATGTGATTTTCGGCATACCAAACAATTGGAGTAGGGGTAAAACTTCCAGTTAATATGCTGTTAACTACGATAAATGGAATTAAACAAACTAAATAGGTAAAGACAAATTGATGATACCATGCTTTTTGATAAACAAAATACACTCCAATAGTAATCAAGCTAGTCAAAAAAGAGACCGTTACCGTATACCATTGATGCAAGTGAGTTGCACCGAAAATAAATCCTGCCAAAACAAGGGTGAAAGCGAATAAGTGGGTCAACTTGTGTAATTTAACCGAAGGGAAATAAGCCTTTAAAACTTGATGGATGAATAAGCAGCAATAAGGAATAACAACGAAAAATAAAACTTCCTCGATGGGTAAATTTGCTAAGTATTTACCAGATAAATAGGCGGGATTGAATCCCCAAATTTGTTTGGAAGTGAAAAATGAATCCCACACCACAAAAATCACAAACACAATTCCAGTAGCTGGCAATAAGTATTTCCATTCTCGAAAAAAAGCTACTTTTTTATCAAAACTCAATAGGAAAGGTCCCAAAAAAGAGAGTAAAATTACCCATGCATACAGGCTCATGCTTTTGTTTTTTGTTGTAGAAAAACTCTTGCTTCTTCGATGTATTTTTTGGGTACAATAAGCATTCCAAAACAAGATCCTTCATGTTTTGATTGGTTCTTATGATGTACTTTATGTGCTTTTCGAATGGCGTAAAAATAAGGGGTTTCAATTTGATTGATCCAATTGAAGCGTCGGTGAATAAATACATCATGTATCAGAAAGTAAGCAAAACCGTAAAGGGCAATTCCTACACCCATCCAGACAAAGAAATAATGCTGGTAGATCATACCGAGCATAATGCCTAACCAAGATGGGATGGCGAAAATGAGAAAGAAAATATCGTTTTTCTCGAAGAAAGAATCTTCTTTATCATGCGGTTGGTGATGGTCTTCATGGAATTTCCACAAAAATCCGTGCATGATGTATTTGTGCGTCGCCCATGCCATAATTTCCATCAGGAAAAATGAACCAATCACAGTAAATAGAGACCACCAAATCATATTGCGTTTAAGATAAGAAAAAACATCAGCATAATAAAATATATTTGTCGATGAGATGCATTATTCTCCTCATTCTTTAATGAAAAGTACAACCACTGTAAAACTAAAGAAACCAATAGCCAACAGAAATAATTGAACAAAGGAATGGTATTACCTTGCCATTGCCAAAACTGACTTTCAATGGCAACCGGTTCAAGAAAATAGTCGAAAACCGTCATGAGTAAAGCAGCGAGAATGACCTTTAAGTAGGTTTTTCGAAGAAGTAATTGCGCTATTTCAGCCGAAGTTATAGCGAGTAATCCCCAATTGACTCCAATGATCAGCGGAACATCAAATAGTTTAATACCTAGAGTGTTTTGGTAAGCATAATTTCCAAAAAGCCATCCAAAATGGACACCAAGCCATTCTGAACCCATGCCTATGATGAACGCAAGGAAAATAAAGAAATAAAAATTTAACGTATGTTTTTTGCGGGTGATTAATAAAATGCTAAAGGTAAGTAAAAGGTTAAAGGAAGAGAGTTTAAGGAATAAACTTTTCCATGGGGAGAACGAAATCCCAACGACACCCACCGCATAAAAAACGATGAGTATGAAAATCCACTTTCCTTGTTTGTCCTTTATCCAGGTGCTCATAATTGCTTAACAAATGTTGTTTAAAAATGTTTAATTGATTCGCCCTTCTATGGTGTTTTGTATAGTGTCTTCCAACGAACGAAACGAGAAATTGAGTTCTTTTTTGATTTTTTCACTTGAAAAACGACTTTGACTAAATGCTGTTTTGGCTGTATGTTTGGTGATGACGGGTGTTGTTCGTTTGAAAAAAGAAATGAATTTTACCAAGCGCCAACTGATATTCATCAACCAAGGTTTGACTTCAATACTTGGCGCTTTTACTCCCATGGCTTGGCTTATCTTTTCAAAAAGGATTTTAAATGGAAGTGAATGTCCGACGACTACATAACGTTCGTTCGTGACTTTTTTTTGTATTAATTTCACCATAATTTCTGCCACATCTCTGGCATCTACAATGCCATTGATGCCGCTGGTGTAGAATTTCAAGCCCTTTTTGATGGTCCTAAAAATGGTCAGTGAACTTTCATTCCAGTCCCCGGCTCCAAACATGACGCTAGGGTTGACAATGACGGCTTGAAGACCTTCTTCGATTCCTCTCCAAACCTCCTTCTCAGCACTGTATTTCGATAAGGAATAACCGGACAAAGTACCATCGTTTTCCCATTTGCTTTGTTCATCTATATCTTTTTCTGGTTCCTTGCCTAAAGCGGCTGTTGAACTTACGTGGCAACAGAAAATGGAAGGGTTTTCCAGCATTAGATTTACCAAATTGGCGGTACCCTCCCGATTGATTTTGAAAAGTCGATAAAAATCGCGCGGTTGGAAGGAAACCAAGGCGGCACAATGGTATACATTTGTTACATGTTCCAGGGCTTTTTTTAACTGGTTCAAATCCAATAAATCCCCTTCAACCCATTCGATTTGATGAAAATAGTCTTCTGCTTTCTCTTGAAAATAATAATGAAACAATTGCTTCACTTTTTCTTTTTTCGTTGCAGAACGATACATGGCTCGAATTGGCAAATTTTCTTTTGATAACGCAACCAATACATGTGAACCAAGTAAGCCTGTACTTCCTGTGACTAAATTCATAGTTTAAAATTACGATTCTTTTGTTGAATTTGGCGATTAACCTTGAAAAAAAATCGATTCCATTCATCTGTTAATCCTACCTTTTACCCTAATTTTAAACCTTGTGTTGATTGGTTTGTTGTATTGCTATGAAATTGCTTATTTTTAAATTCGTTTAGGATTTATGCGTATACTATTTGCTTTCATGTTTACCGTCGTTTCCTCCATGCTTTTCAGTCAAAAGAAAGTATATGGGGTGGTTAGTGATGAAAAAAACATTCCTATCCCTTTTGCCAAGATTTATGCAAAAAATGCTGCAGATTTAAGGACCATCGCTGATGAGGATGGTTATTATGAATTGATGCTTTTTCCCGGAGAATATTTTTTAGTGTATAGTGCTATGGGTTATGAAGATCGCGATGCATATGTTGCGGTTTCAGACCAAGAAACAGAACGGAACATGCAACTTTTCCCCACTAAAATTCAAGATATTTCCGATGTGAGTGTATCGGTCAAACGAACCAACCCTGGTCGCGACATCATGATGAAAGTGGTTGAAAGAAGAGATACCATCAATCCGTGGAATTATCCGCATCAAGTGGAAGTGTACACCAAAACAAGTGAACAAATTGAGTCGACGGGGAAATCAAAAAAGAAAAAAACTAAAAATGATGCTCCGCAAGATATCATTGAGGATCCCTTTTTAATGGAACAAAAAGCCTTAGACTCACTGGCGAATCATATGAATTTGTTGGAAATTCAGTTGAATCGTTCTTATGCTCCGCCCGGAAAAGTGAAAGAAGTTAAAAATGCTTACGAATTGCGTGGATCTGACAAGTATATGTATTATACCACAACGGTAAAATCGAATTTTAACTTTTTCCAAAATTTAATTCATTTAGATGATTTACACCAAACGCCAGTAAGTTCTCCGATTTCAACCCCAGGAATTTTGTCGTACAAATATCGCTTGGAAGATCAATATGAAGAAGGTGGGGTAAAGATTCATAAAATCAAAATTCTACCTCGCAATATTGCAACCACAACTTTAGAGGGTTACATCTATGTTTACGATTCCATTTGGATGGTACAAAAATTAGAGTTATCCATGCAAAAAGGTAACTTATTGACCTATGATTATTTCAACATCGAACAAAAGTATGCAAATGTAGGGGATACCCTTAATTTACTCACCGAACAAACCTTGAGTTATGGCGTTAAATTCAAGGATGAAAAAAGGGATCTTAAAACCATTTCAGCTTACACGTCTTATGAGTTTAATCCAAACTTTAAGAAGAAGTATTTTTCCAATGAGTTGGCATCCATGAACCAAGAAGCCTACGATAAGGACAGTACGTTTTGGGCGAATCAACGAAAAACTGAATTGACTCCCGAAGAAATAAAATTCATCATCACCAAAGATAGTATTCACGATGCCCATAACCGTAAGGAATATTTGGATTCGATTGATCGTGTTTTTAACAAAATTACGGCATTAAAAGTATTGTGGTTTGGTGTGGAACATCGCAATCGCGCGAAAAAAAATCAATGGACGATTAGTTCAATCGCAGGAATGTCAAGGCCTTTATATATCGCTGGTCCCCGCGTTGCGCCAAGTTTGTTTTATTTTAAAAAGTGGGAAAATGAGCAAGCATTAGACACGTATACGGAAATTTCTTACGGATTTTTAAATAAAGATATTAAGGGAAATACATGGTGGCGTTTTCGCTACGACCCTTTTCATTTTGGAACGGCAACCTTTCAATTTTCACAAGATTTCGGTGTAATTCGAAGTTACGATGCGATAACGCAGATTTACAAGCGAAGTAATTTTATTGAAAAAACAGAATTGGATCTAGGTCATGATTATGAGATCTTCAATGGGTTTTACCTCAATAATAATTTTAAATTTTCAGAAAGAAGAACCTTAGAAGGTTATCAATTTCTAACGCTATTTGACAAAGATATTCCCAATGATGACCCTTCCGATTTTCAAACTTATCAAGCTCTTATTTTAGATGCTACCATTTCGTATACACCCGGACAAAAATACGTCAGAGAGCCCAAAAGAAAGGTGGTACTTGGTTCTAAATGGCCAACCTTCTATGTGACATATGAGCGCGGTATTCCAAAATTATTTGGGTCGGATATCGATCACGAGTACGGACGAGTAGGGATTATGCAAACGTTTAAAATTGGTACTTTAGGAACCACGAGTTATCATGTCTTGTCGGGTAAGTTTTTAAGTTCAAGGAATTTAAAGGAAGCAGATTTCAAGTTTCAAAGAAGATCGGATCCTATTTGGTTTTCCAATCCGTTGTATTCATTTCAAGGACTTGATTCCTCTTTACCTTCAAAACAGATTTTCTACGAAGGACACATTGTGCATCACGATAATGGAGCCTTGCTGAACAAAATACCTTTTATGAAAAAAACAGGACTGGGATTGGTCTTTGGTTTAGGAGGATTGTATGTGAAAGAATTTGATTGGCAGCATTACGAGTTTCTCATGGGTTTAGAGCGTAATATCAAATTTTCAAAACGAAGACTGAGGTTGGGAGTTTATTGGGTTGTCTCAGATGGAAATCATATCAAAACCAAATCCACTTGGAAAATTTCGATTGCCATTTTAGATGATCGCAATATGAAATGGAATTTCTAAGTATAAAAAGTTGGATTTTTCAAATTGTTTTTTATATTTGTTATATGAAAACAAAGATTACTACTACTCTATTTTTGTTATTCGTTTTAATTTCTTGCCAATCAGAATATCAAGAACGATTAGAGAAAGGCAAAGTATTAGAAAGAAAGATTCAAAAATTACAGTCCAAAAATCGTTTATCCAATTCAGAACAACAGTTGTTAACTGAATTGTATCATTCACTTACTTTAGAAGCTAAAATCTCAGGAAATGAAACTGTTTTTTTAGAAGAAATCCGTTAATTCTGTACTAGGATCCCAAAATACCTTTTTAAAGTCAATGATTTGATCGTTTTGAACGAGGATGCCTTCCTTTAACAATTTTTCTTCCATCTCTTTAGGATAGCTAAAATGATGTTTTCCCGTAAGGAGTCCATTTCTGTTCACAACGCGATGTGCTGGGATATCCGGAAATTGATGCGCGGCATTCATCGCATAACCGATCATTCGCGCCGATTTTGGCGTACCTAAGGCTTTCGCAATGGCGCCATAGCTGGTCACTCTTCCTTGCGGAATTAATCGTGCAAGATCAAATACAGCTTGAAAAAAATCTTTTTCCATTTAAAAGAATTACGGTAGACTTACTCTACCGTAACTGATTTGGCTAAATTTCTGGGTTGATCCACATTACAACCTCTCATGACTGCGATATGGTATGAAAGCAATTGAAGCGGTATTGTCGCTAATAAAGGAACTAAATGCTCGTCAGTATCAGGGATTTCGATGATATGATCCGCCATTTCTTTCACTTGAACGTCACCTTCGGTGACAATCGCAATGATTTTACCTTTACGGGCTTTAACCTCTTGAATATTGCTCACTACCTTCTCGTAAGAGGTTCCTTTGGTAGCAATCACAAAAACAGGCATTTCTTCATCAATCAATGCGATTGGTCCGTGTTTCATTTCAGCAGCAGGATATCCTTCTGCGTGGATGTATGAAATTTCTTTCAATTTTAAAGCACCTTCTAAGGCAACGGGGAAAGAACTTCCTCTTCCTAAGTATAAGGCATTGGAACAATTTTTATATTCCTCAGCAATTTTTTCAATCAACGCATTAGATTCTAAAACCTTACTTACTTTGGCTGGGATGGCTTCTAGTTCAGAAAGCATCGTATGGTACTTGGATTCAGAAATGGTACCTTTTTTATGCGCAAGGGATAATGCCATTAATGTTAAAACCGTTACTTGAGCAGTAAAAGCTTTAGTACTTGCTACACCGATTTCAGGACCTGCGTGGGTATAAGAACCTGCATCTGTAATTCGAGAGATAGATGAACCTACTACGTTACAGATCCCTAAAATGGTAGCTCCTTTTGATTTTGCCAATTCTAAGGCCGCTAACGTGTCAGCTGTTTCTCCTGATTGTGAAACTGCAATTACTATATCATTTTCTCCAATAATTGGATTTCGGTATCTGAATTCACTAGCATATTCCACTTCAACCACAATACGCGCTAAGTCTTCGAATAGATATTCTCCCACTAAACAAGCGTGCCATGAGGTACCACAAGCAATCATGACAATACGCTGAGCGTTGATCATTTTTTGTTCGTATTCTTTTACTCCACCAAGTGAAACCCATCCTTCCTGAGCGTTTAAACGTCCTCGGAAACAATCATTGATAGATCGTGGTTGTTCATGGATTTCTTTCAACATAAAATGCTCGTAACCTCCTTTTTCAAGTGCTTCAAGTTCCATTTCCAATTGTTGAACGTAAGGTGTTTTCTCTTGGTTATTGATGTTGAAAATCTTTAGACCTTCTTCTAAATCAACTACGGCTATTTCTTCATCCTCTAAATAAACCACATTGTTGGTATATTCAATAATCGGAGTAGCGTCAGAAGCTAAATAGAAATCATGCTCTTTACCAATTCCGACCACTAACGGACTACTTTTTCGGGCAGCAACTAATTGATTTGGGTTTTCTTTAGAGATGACCACAATCGCATAAGCTCCAACGACATTCAATAAAGCTAAACGAACTGCTTCAGCGATGGAAACATTCTCCTTTTTTTGGATGTGGTCAATTAAATGCACCAATGCTTCGGTATCCGTTTCACTTCTGAATTGATAACCTAATTTGATTAACTCTGTTCTTAAAACGTCGTAATTTTCAATAATTCCGTTGTGAATTAAGGCCATGGTTCCATCCTCATTGTAATGTGGATGTGCATTGATATCATTCGGTTCACCATGGGTAGCCCATCTTGTGTGACCAATGCCTGCGTGTCCTAAACGGTCTTGGTTTTCAGTAAATGCTTCTAAATTAGCAACTTTACCTTGTCTTTTATATAAGTTTAAATCGTTGCCGTGTAACAAGGCAACACCAGCACTATCGTACCCCCTGTATTCTAATCTTTTTAATCCTTTAACAATAATCGGATAAGCTTCTTTTTTTCCAATGTAAGCGACAATTCCACACATATTAATACTGCGTATAAGTAATTACTAATTTAGGTTTATTTTTATTGGTCGTATTTGGACCGTTGAATATGATGCGATCTCCTGAATTGATAAACATTCTAGGCGAAATAATCAATTGCGTATTGGCAATGTTTTCATTCACAACCGCTTGAATATAATCTCTTAGGTTGATTTTAAAGTGTTTGAAATAATTGTCATAAGTTCCCAAAACGCCTACACTATAATAATTGGATGAGCCAAATGCTTTTAAAGTAGCTACTGAAACTTCCACACCCGGTGAATAAGTAGAGGCAATTTGGTATTGAACAGGCAAGTACAAATATGCTTTTTGAATGACCGCATTTTTCGGAATATTGGAAAGTCCTGGGATTTGAACGACTGCTCTTGCGTTGAACGACTGCGCATAATATTCTGTTTGCCCTGAAATGGTGTCTTGAATGACTGTCGCTATATTTTTTCCAGAGTTGTCACAAACCACATGTGTAAAATCTGCACATTCAGCATTAATGACAAAATCATATCTCTTTAAAATACCAGCTTGACGGTAATAAATGGTCATTTTCGAAAGTGGGTCGTTGATATCAAAGTAAAGTAAACCTCCCTGTCCACTTGCCAAAGGTCCGTTATTGGTTTTGATGTAAAGTCCTTTGAAATAAGTTAAAAACGATTCATTAGAAGTGAAAGACGTACCCGAATTTGCCTCAGTCATGAAGTTTCTCGCTAAATTGGTATCTAAATAAAGTCGTAGTTGACTATCTACGGTATCAATTCCAATGACCGATTTATCGTACGGTTTAGGGGTGATGGTTTGGTGGTTTGGATCGATTAAGTTAGTGGATTTGACGTTTTTAGTAGTGAACGCGTAATAGGTACTATCCTTATGGATCGATTCATTCAATTCATAGACTTCAAAGGTTTGGGGTGTCAATGCACCATAATGACCTCTGTATTCTAATCCGAGCACCATGGAATCAATAATGATATCGTTCAAATCTCCAAAATTAGGAACTAAGCCCGATAGCCTCAGTTGAGTATAGAAACTAGCTTCAGTTGTACCAAATTTTGGATCAGAAAAGGAACCTAATAGTTCATAGGTTGGATTCATACTGATGGCAGAATCCTCCAGTATGGTAAATGTTTTTAGCTGAAAAGTGTCGGTTTCCTTTGAATTTAATAATACAGAAGGGTCAAGAATTTCTGTCCCTACGGCATGTTCTTTTTTCTTACAAGCGATCAGAAAAAGTATTAGAAAAAAAGGAGCGGAAAGTATGGTTACTTTCCGCTTTATTGATTTTAAATTTAATGTCGTGATCATGCAAGCACTTCGTTTTCAATTACTTTATCAAAAAATTCAGAGAAAACTTTATTTTGATTTTCTTCTGGTGTATACTCTAATTTTAAACAAGTAGCTTCATCAAAAATGGATTTCAAGGCTGGATCTAATTGTTCTGAGCCAATTGTTAAACCATCTACCTGTTTAGCAATCACTTTGGTGATTTCCAGGAAGTCTGTTTTAGTAAATTGACTTGTGATGGAATCGTCAAAACCTTCAAATTTTAATTTGTCTGCAAAACGCTCATCCCATTTTTGATCTAATCCTTCGTTGTACAAGGAATAAACCACTTTGGTATCTGCGAAATGTGGATCATTACTAAATGATTTTTTGATGTATAAAGCCATTAAAGCGGTCATCCATCCGTGACAATGAATCACGTCAGGTTGCCATCCTAATTTTTTTACCGTTTCCAATACCCCTCTACAAAAGAACATCGAACGCTCATCGTTATCTTTATAGTACGAACCATCTTCCTCCGTTACATTATTTTTACGTTTGAAGTATTCGTCGTTATCGATAAAGTAAACCTGCATTCTAGCTGCTGAAATAGAAGCTACTTTGATGATTAAAGGGTGATCATTGTCGTCGATGACTAAATTCATTCCAGATAATCGAATCACTTCATGAAGTTGATGTCTTCTTTCGTTGATTGAACCAAATTTTGGCGTGAACACTCTGATCTCTTTCCCTGACTCTTGTATACCTTGCGGTAATTTCCTCCCTGTAGTAGCAATTTCAGTTTTGGTTAGAAACGGTGAAATTTCTTGAGATACAAATAGTATTTTTCTTTTCTCCATTAAGTGTAATATTCGTATAAGTATGCAAAATTACTAAAAAAAATGCGGAATATCAATAAAAATAAAATAGTTTTGCGTTTTCAATGGGCATAGAATATGGATCAGCTTTTTTATTATACTTCTTTTAAATCCTTAAAAGATGCCATTCAGTCTCAACGGAAGGATGGGGAGCGGATCGGTTTTGTCCCAACGATGGGTGCATTGCATGAAGGACACATCAGTTTAATGGAAGAGGCTGTTAAAGATGCGACCGTTTTAGTGGTCTCTATTTTTGTCAATCCTACACAGTTTAATAATCCGATAGACTTGGAAAAATATCCAAGAACGTTAGATGAAGATGTTTTGTTGATCAAGAATCGATTTCCGAATGCTTTAATTATTTCTCCAAATTTTGAGGAGGTGTATGGTGTGGATTTGCATTTTCCAGGAATTGATTTGAATGGATTGGATCAAATCATGGAAGGTGAGTTTCGACCTGGACATTTTCAAGGGGTTTGTCATGTGGTATACAATTTATTTCAATTGGTACAGCCAGATTTTGCCTGTTTTGGGGAGAAAGATTTTCAGCAAGTAGCCATCATCAAATACATGGTTGAACAACTTCAATTACCTGTACAAGTGAAAGTTTGTCCTACTAAACGAAATGACCATGGTTTAGCCCTAAGTAGTCGTAATTTACGATTATCCGATCAACAGAAGAAGGAAGCCTTACTTATTTATCAAAGTTTACGCTGGATGCAATCCGAGATTCATCACTTAAGCATTCAGGAATTGAAAGCAAAAGTGGTTCAAGATTTTGCGGCTTCATCCCTTAAATTGGAATATTTGGTATTTGTCGATCCTCATAACCTAACGGTAATTGAAACTTTCTCAGGTCAGACAGTGACTTGTTGCATTGCTGCTTATTGCGGAGAGGTAAGATTGATTGATAATCTTTCCTTGTGCTAACGAAAGGTGTTTGTTGTGTCTTTTTCATCGGCGGAAGCTATGTTTTTTTAAATTTTAGAAGTAACTTTGCGGCACAATAAAAGCGTATGTTAATACAAGTAGTAAAATCAAAGATTCATCGAGTAAAGGTTACTCAAGCAGATTTAAATTACATTGGTAGTGTAACTATTGATGAAGATTTAATGAATGCTGCTAATTTAGTGGAGGGTGAGCGAGTTCAGATTGTGAACATCAATAACGGTGAACGCTTTGAAACGTATACCATTAAAGGGGCTTCTAAATCCGGTACCATTTGTTTGAATGGCCCTGCGGCAAGAAGAGTTGCAACAGGTGATGTAATCATTATTATCGGTTACGGATTTATGGATTTTGAGGAAGCTAAAACGTTTAAGCCTTCCTTAGTGTTTCCAAATGAGGAGACGAATTTGATTGATTAAGCTATGAAAAACCTACTCCGAATATTACTTAAGACAGTACTACCCATCGGTTTAGGTTTATATTTGTTTTATTTCTTTTTCCATTCGATGTCTGATGAAATGCTACATGTATTTTATCAATCGCTAAAAAAAGCGAATTATTTTTGGATTTCTCTTGCGATCCTTTTGGGGATTATCGCATATTTCTTAAGAGCCATACGTTGGCGTTTGGTGTTGGAGCCTATGGGATATTCTACCCCTTTGGCGCATCGGTACCATGCTGTGATGATTGGGTATTTGGTCAATTTAACCATTCCGAGAGCAGGGGAGGCCTCAAGAAGTGCTATGCTTTTTCGATCGGACGCAGTGCCTTTTTCTAAATCTTTTGGGACGATCATCGCAGAACGGGCGATTGATTTAATAATTTTAGCGTTTATCGGTTTTCTGACAGCTCTTTTCGTTTACGATGATTTTTGGTTCATTCAACATCAAATTGAAACTACTTTTCAGTCGAAGGAGGTGCCTTCATCTACCGGCACATATTTTTTGCTTGGATTTTTAGGGCTCATTTTGTTGTTGACCTTATTACTCATTTGGAAAAAGGATTTAAGGTTAAAATTATTGAGTTTAATTTCAGAAGTTTGGCAAGGTGTTATGTCGATTTTCAAAGCTAAGCAGCCATTCTTGTATGTAGTTTATACGCTTTTAATTTGGTTATGCTATTTGATCATGTTTTACCTTCCTTTTCTGGCTTTTGAAGAAACTGCATCTATACCAATGACCGGTGTTTTACTTGCTTTTTGTGCAGGAGCCATCGGGATTACCTTTACCAATGGGGGAATCGGCACCTATCCTTTGTTGGTTGGAATGGTTGTTGCGCTTTACATTCAACAAGATTACCCACTTGATGCGAAACCCATTGGAAATGCTTTGGGATTGCTGATTTGGTCTTCCCAAACGATGATCATGATCGTTTTAGGTTTAATTTCCTTATATTTACTACCAAAGAACCATAAAAAGACATCATGAACAGATTTGACGCATTGCAAGAAAAATTAATCAGTCGAGAAGAAACCATGCGGAAAATCCAGGGATGGAAATTAAAAGCAAATAAAATTGTCTTCACGAACGGATGTTTTGACATCTTACATCAGGGTCATGTGGCTTATTTGGCAAAAGCGGCTTCGCTTGGAAATCGATTGGTGATTGGATTGAATACAGATGCCTCTGTGAAAAATCAAGGCAAAGGAGACGAAAGACCGATCAATCATGAAGCGTCGAGAGCATTCGTATTAGCGGCTATAGGTTTTGTAGATGCAATTGTTTTTTTTGAAGAACAAACACCCCTTGAATTGATTAAGATGATTCAACCAGACGTGTTGGTCAAAGGTGCTGACTATGATGAACACGAAATGGACCCCAATTCCAAAAAGTATATTGTAGGTGCTGATTTGGTCAAAGCAAATGGAGGAGCAGTACTGACGATTCCTTTAGAAGAAGGTTTTTCCACTACAGCCATTGTAGAAAAACTAAAAAAGTAATTTCTCCTTTTTCATTTTTCGATTGATTTTAATGGCTAAAAAGCTCATGGGGAAATAGGCCAGGATTAAATCACTTGCATTAAACCACATGGGAGAAGGTAACAACCAAACCATGTAAAATCCGCCAGCGAAGAATACAGCTGCTATAGCGTAAGCTAATCGGTTTACGTGTTGTCCTTTTGCAAGTAGTACTGCGATCATTGCCCCTACAAAGGTACCTATGGCATGTGCTAAAAAAGGCATCACAAAATGCTTAAATTCGAAAAATTGCATACTTTCTTTTAAGCCCTCCATGGTGGATGTATCGATACCTTTCGGCGGTGGGATAATACTTCCACTGATTTGAATGATGAATCCGTTGGCCATACTACCGATTACAATTCCAAGTGCTACGGCAAATAAATTTCTGAAAAATAAAACCATCTACTTTAATTTTTTTGAAAAGATATAATTTTTTGGATGGTATACAAAATTTAATCTACCAAATTTGTCCCGGTCATTTCTGGAGGTGTAGGAATACCTAATCTACCCAAAAGTGTAGGTGCGACATCCGCTAGAATCCCATTTTTAAGCTGTACGTTTTGATCGGAGCTTACCAAGACCATAGGTACGGGATTTAATGAATGCGCGGTATTTGGACTTCCATCTTGATTGATCGCCAGATCCGCATTTCCGTGATCGGCAATGACTAAAAATTCGTAACCGTTTTGAAGTCCAACTTGTACCACTTTTTCTAGGCAAGTATCTACATGTTGAACGGCTTGAATAATGGCTTCGTAAACCCCGGTATGTCCAACCATATCTGGATTAGCAAAATTCAAACAAATAAAATTCGGCTGTTTGGCTTCTATGTGTTGGACGATCTTATCTCTAACTTCAAAGGCACTCATTTCAGGTTGTAAATCGTAAGTAGCCACTTTGGGTGAATTGACTAAAATGCGCTCTTCGCCTTCAAAAGGTATTTCTCTACCGCCATTGAAAAAGAAGGTGACATGGGGGTATTTTTCCGTTTCTGCAATACGCACTTGGGTTTGTCCGGCTTTCGAAACGATTTCGCCTAGGGTGTTGTTCAAATTGTCCTTTTCAAAAATTACCTCGGTCTGTTTAAACGTTGCATCATAGTTTGTCATGGTGAACAAATGCAACTTTAAGGCGTGCATGTTTAATTCCTTGAAGTCTTGTTGCGACAGTGCAGCGATGATCTCTCTCGGGCGATCCGTTCTAAAATTGAATGAGATGACAATGTCTCCATCCTTAATGGAAGCGATTGGTTGATCGTTTTCACAAATGACCATCGGTTCGATGAATTCATCGGTAATTTGGTTTTGGTAACTTTGTTCAATGGCCTCAATTGGATTGGAAACTTTTGAACCCACTCCGTTCACCATGGCATCGTAGGCTTTTTTAATACGTTCCCATCTATGATCTCGATCCATGGCAAAATAACGGCCTGTAATACTGGCGATTTTACCTGTACTCGTTTTTAAATGTTCGCTTAACCTTTGAATAAATCCTAATCCACTTTTCGGATCGCAGTCCCTACCATCGGTGAAAGCGTGGATATAGACTTCTGACAATCCGTATTGTTTTGCCATGTCGCATAAAGCATGCAAATGATCTTGAGAGGAGTGTACTCCACCATCCGAAACAAGACCCAAAAAATGAATGGCTTTCTGCTCTTTTTTGGCCAATTCCATTGCTTTGACCAAGGCAGGGTTTTGAAAGAAATCGCCATCCTTGATCGATTTATTGATTCGTGTTAACTCCTGGTATACAATTCTTCCAGCGCCAATATTCATATGACCGACTTCTGAATTTCCCATTTGTCCATCGGGAAGACCTACATGTTCTCCACACGTTAGTAATTGGGCTGTTGGATATTTGGATAGTAATTGATCCATAAAAGGGGTTTTCGCTTGAAAAATAGCGTCTGATTTGGAATGGTCTCCAATTCCCCAACCATCTAAGATGATTAATCCAATTTTTTTAGTCATTTGGTAAAGTAATTTTGAAAATTGATCCAGTTGGATCATTAGGTATGTACTGAATGGTTCCCTGATGTAATTTGATGAATTCCGAGCAGATGAAAAGGCCTAATCCGCTACCTTTGTTAGATCGGGTTTCCTCATTTTCAAGGCGAACAAATTTTTTAAATATATCTTTTTGATGGGCAAGATCAATTCCAGGGCCTCGATCGATGATTTGAAGTTCGATTCCATCATTCCCCGAGGATAACTGCACCTTCACTTTTTGATTCTTACCGCTATACTTGATGGCATTGTCGATGAGGTTATTTAAGATGGTTTGAAACATCAATTCATCAAAATGAAATTCGATTTGAGGGGCAATATCTGAATCAATGATGGGTGATCCTAGGCGTTTGTTCATCTCTTGGATGTGCTGAAAGACAAAGGCGGAAAGATTTCGAGTGGTTTTACTGGGTTGATAGGATTTTCCTTCCAAACTTGCTGCATTCAGTAAGTTTTCAATCAATAATTCCAATCGTTTGTTTTCTAAAATGGCTTTTTCGATGAGTTCTTTCTTTTTCTCATCCGGTAAATCTCTTTTAACGAGGGTTTGCAAGTACAATTGTGTTCCTGCTAAAGGCGTTTTTAATTCATGGGTGACCGATAAAATAAAATTATTTTGTTGCTGGGTTAATTTGATTTCCTTCTTAATGGACGATCTAATTTTCCATAATCCTAAAAGCACGATCAATAAAAAGACAGACCCTTCTCCAAAAATCATAAATACCCGCTTGGAGACTTCTTTGTTTTGAATGTCGATTTTTTGGGTTAATTCAATCAAATGGTATCCCCACCAAGAAAATTGCAGCACCACGTAAAATCCTAATAGATAGAAAAAAATGGCGGTTTGCTTTTTCATGATTTAGTAGGCTCTTTCGTTTTTACCTTCTTTCCAATTGATAAATGCCTTACAAACTACTTTGTTACCGCCTGGAGTAGGGTAGTTTCCTGTAAAATACCAATCACCTAAATTATCAGGACATGCTTTGTGTAAGTTTTCTACCGTTTGATAAACAATTGCCACTTCTGCTTTGATGGATTCAGGACGGAGTAATTCGGCAATTTTGTCGGAAATTTCCTGATCGGTGAAGGGTTCGTAAATGCGTTTCACCGGATTGGTGATTTCACTTTTTGGCAACGTTAATTGCTTCAAACAATCCTCATAGACTTCTTCAATGATGGAGTTCATGCCTCTATCCTTCAATAAGCTAATTGCCGCCTCAAATGCAATGAAATCACCTAATTTCGCCATGTCAATACCATAGCAGTCAGGGAAACGAATTTGTGGAGCTGAAGAAACCACAACAATTTTAACCGGGTCTAATCGGTCTAAAATTCTAAAAATACTTTGTTTTAAAGTTGTACCGCGAACGATACTGTCATCAATTACCACTAAATTGTCTTGATGTCTTTTTACGCTGCCGTAGGTAATGTCGTAAACTTGAGCCACTAAATCGTCGCGCGAATCATCTTGAGTGATGAAGGTACGCAACTTCGCATCCTTAATTGGAATTTTTTCGATGCGTGCGCGTTGAAATAAAATTTTATGCAATGCCTCTGGTTCTGGATTTTCTCCCAAAGCAAGAATGGCTTCGTATTTCTTTTGATTTAAATGATCTTCCAATCCCTTGATGAGTCCGTAGAAGGAAACTTCTGCTGTATTTGGAATGAACGAAAATACTGAATTATCTAAGTCGTGATTGATTGCTTCTAATACCTGTGGCACGACATTTCTCCCCAATTCTTTTCGTTCCTTGTAGATTTCAATGTCATTTCCTCTTGAAAAATAAATGCGTTCAAATGAGCATTTTAAAGGAGTGGTTGGTTCGTTGATTAATTTTTCGGTAACCATTCCACTTTTCTTGATGATCAGTGCATGTCCGGGAGTTAATTCCTTTACATCTTCTGCTACCAAATTGAATGCGGTTTGAATGACAGAACGTTCAGAGGCAACCACGGTAATTTCATCATCTTCGTACCAATACGCAGGACGAATTCCCGCCGGATCTCTTAATACAAATGCATCTCCATGACCAAACAAACCTGCCATGGCGTAACCACCGTCCCAGTCGTTTGATGCTTTTTTAAGTATTTTTTCAATATCTAATTCTTCGGCGATTTTTTGATAAATGACCGGCATGCTTTTTCCTGAATTTTTAAATTCTTCAAAAAGAGCGTCGTTTTCTAAATCCGAGTAATGTCCAATTTTTTCGAGAACCGTAACGGTATCTGATTTCTCTTTAGGGTGCTGTCCGATGTTGATTAAAACATCAAATAGCTCATCAACATTCGTCATGTTGAAGTTTCCAGCCACAACCAAATTTCGAGTAATCCAATTGCTTTGGCGTAAAAATGGGTGACAACTTTCGATAGAATTTCTTCCAAAGGTGCCATAGCGTAAATGTCCTAGGAATAATTCACCGGTAAAACCAGCATTTTTTTTCAGGTAATCCACATCTTTCAATAACTCTGGATTTTGCTCTTCGATTTCTTGAAAACGCTTGTTGACATGGCTGAAAATATCTGTAATAGGCTTACTGTCGATGGATCGATACCTTGAAATGTATCGCTCTCCTGGATTCATATCCAGTTTGATATTGGCAATTCCAGCGCCATCTTGACCTCGATTTTGCTGTTTTTCCATCAAAAGATGCAGTTTGTTTAAACCGTAAAAAGCGGTGCCGTATTTTTCGAGATAATATTGTAAAGGTTTTTTAAGTCTTAATAAGGCTATTCCACATTCGTGTTTTATTGCATCACTCATCTTTTGAAACTAAAATTTGTTTTGGCAAAATTACGATTTTATATCGACAAGGAAAATCTTATTGGGAAAAAAATCAGCAACTTTTCCTCGCGTCATACGTTTAATATTTAGTCGTTGGGTTGCAAAATATTGTAAATTTAGACGTACATTTAACATGATGAACCATTGTTTGAAGATTTTCTGGATTCTTTTGTTGAGTTTTAGTACCAAAGCTCAAGAAGTTTTCATGTATCCAAATCTTGGACAGTGGGATGCTCCTATCTTATGGCAAGTTCCTTTGGATCAAGGGAATTTTTTTATTGCAAAAGATAATTTCACCTTTCATTTTTCCAATGCAAAGAACCTTTCTCACCATCATGAAGTAGAACACGATGGGTCGGAAAAGGTTAAGGAACATGTGGTGCGTGCCACCTTTATCAATAGCACTTTTCAAGGGGTGGTTGAAAAAGAAGTTCAGAGTAAGCATTATTCGAATTATTTTATTGGAAAAGATAGTACGCGATGGAAAAGTAAGGTGTTTGGATATGCTCGTACCGTGTTCAAGGATTTTTATCCACAAATTGATTTATTTATAGATGGGAAAAATGCAGGATTACTGTATGGATTTGATCTGAAAAATGCCCAAGATTTTAAGAAAATTCAAATTCAACATGCAGGGGTTGATCGCATCTACTTGGATGAGCAGGGGGATTTACATGTACGCCATTCCTTGGGAGAAATTATTCAGTCTAAACCCAAAGCATGGTATTTTGACGAGCCCAATCGACCTTTAAATGTTACTTTCCAATTGAATGGCGATGTCGTATCCTTTTCCTTTGAAAAGGAATTGGATGCCCATCGGAGATTAATTATCGATCCCAGTTTAACTTTTTCTTCTTTTACGGGCTCTACTTTGGATAATTGGGGGATGACGGCAGCACCTGACCCTCAAGGGAATTTATTCGCAGGAGGTATTGTGTTTATTGGTACAGGAACTTATCCACTTATGCCAGGGGCCTTTGATAGTTCCTTAAATGGCGGACAAGTAGATATTGCAATTACAAAATTTAATACGGATGGAACTTCACTCTTGTATTCTACCTATATCGGGGGGAATGGTGCTGAAACTCCCCACAGTATTGTTTCCAATTCCAATGGAGATATTTATGTGATGGGGGTGACCTCTTCCAGTGATTTCCCTATGTTGAGTAGTTCATATGACGCTTCATTTAATGGTGGGTCAAGCGAAACAGTGGATGGAATAAACTTCACTTCAGGAACTGATATATTTGTTTTTAAATTAAACACTGCAGGATCCGTTTTATTGGGTTCTACCTATATGGGAGGTACTCAAAATGATGGATTAAATTTATCTACTTTGCAATATAATTATGGAGATGCCTTGCGTGGTGAGGTAATCATTGATAACAATGAAAATGTGTATGTTGCTTCTTGTACACAATCCCCTAATTTCCCTACACAAATGGGGATGCAAGGATCATTAAGTGGTGGAAGTGATGCGGTTATTTTTAAATTTAACACAACCCTTTCTAATCTTGCATGGTCGACCTATTACGGTGGTAGTGGGGATGAAACAGGCAACTCTATTCAGGTGAATAATTTGGGGAATGTTTATGTTACTGGAGGAACATCTTCTTCGAATTTAATGGTTTTAAATGGTCATGATGTTTCTTATAATGGAGGTTTATCGGATGGATATTTAGTTGCTGTGAATGGTTTGAATGGTACGCAGATTGCAGGTACATTCATCGGGTCTTTTGAATACGATCAATCATTTTTCGTTCAAATTGCTCCGAACAATGAAGTGTATGTATATGGTCAATCTGAAAATGATTTGGGCATCAGTCCGGGAAAATACGGAAATGTAAATGCAGGTCAGTTCGTACAAAAATACAGTCAAAATTTAGCGACGAAGAGCTGGGGGACTACAATTGGAGCTTCTAACGGGCACGTGACTATTTCGCCAACCGCCTTTTTAGTTTCTGATTGTTACGATATTTATTTATCAGGTTGGGGTGGACAATTGAACCAACAGTATGCGCAAGCTGCATTTAGTACCACTAATGGATTTTCTGTGACTTCAGATGCTTATCAGGCAACGACTAATGGAAGTAACTTTTACATTGCGGTTTTGGGGCCGGAGGCTAACACTTTAAAATATGCTACCTTTATGGGAGGAGCAGCGAGTAGTTACAACCATGTGGATGGAGGAACATCCCGATTTGATAAGTCAGGTAGAATTTACCATGCCGTTTGTGGGGCTTGTGGTGGAAATGACAATGGGTTTACCACAACTCCCGGTGCTTGGGCAACTTCGAATCCTAGCGCGAATTGTAATTTAGCAGCTTTTAAATTTGAATTGAGTAAAATTGAGGCCGTAGTTGCGAATCCAGCGCCTCTGATTTGCCTACCTGATCCTGTGGTATTTCAGAATAATAGCGCCAACGGAAATGTTTTTGCTTGGGATTTTGGAGATGGAAACACATCTAATTTAGAGAATCCCTCCCATGTGTATGCAGGTCCAGGCGATTACACCGTGACACTTACAGTATCTGATGCACAAGGATGCTATTCTCCCGACGTTAGTACTTTCGTGGTTCATATTGGTGATTTTCAAGGTGGGGTAGTGCAACCTACAGGTTATATTTGTCCGAATGAACCCTTTCAATTAGATGCTTTTGGAGGTAGTCAGTACCAATGGTCTCCGGCAAATGTTTTAGATGACCCATCCCTTCCAAATCCGATTGCAGTGGTGGCAACTTCTACCTTATTTACCGTCATTATTTCTGACAGTTGTGGGGTTGATACCTTACAAGTGCAATTGAATGTCTTTGATCCAAGCGCAACCGTTTCCAACGACACCAGTATATGTATCGGGAATTCTGTGCAATTATGGGCAACCGGTGGGGTTCAATACCTTTGGTCACCAGCGACATTTTTGGATCAAAGTACTGTGGGTAATCCTATTTCCACGCCAACTTCAACTACTTTGTATCATGTACAAATTACTACTGCAGATGGATGTATTCTGCACGATTCGGTTCAAATAAATGTTTATTTTACACCACCGAATCCGGTAATTGACGATTCCATCCATGCCTGCGTAGGAAATGTAGTGAACCTTCAAGTTTCAGGTGCTGAAACTTATTTATGGTCTGGCGATCCCGCAATTCAAAATTTAACGAGTGCTTCCTTGTCGTTTACACCCACTAATTCAGGTTATTTATATTGTGATTTCATCAATTCGTGCGGTGTGATCCAAGATAGTGTTTACCTGCAATTACATCAAGCTATCATTACTGCTTCTCCCGATACTACCATCTGCTTCGGAGGTAGTGCCTTATTGAGTGCCTTTGGTGGAGTCAGTTATGTTTGGTCGCCTAATACTGTTGTTCAATATGTAAATGCTTCTCAAATTTCCGTGAAACCATATGCTACGACTACTTATACTGTGGTTGGAACTGATTGGTACGGTTGTCAGGCTAGTGATCAAGTAACCGTTTTCTTGCATCCCATTCCTTCTGTATTGGCGAGCCCAGATGTCTATGCGAGTTATGGTGAAGTCATCTCTTTAAATGCAACAGGAAATTCAATAGGAGGGAGCTATATGTGGAGTCCCCCTGAATTTTTAAGTTGTATAAATTGTGCGGATCCTATATCTACGACCAATCAATCGATGACCTATTTGGTTCAATTTACGGATGTAAATGGCTGTGTAGCTTACGATCAAGTTTCCATATCATTTGAAGCCTTTGTTTACGTTCCTAATACATTTACTCCTGGAGATGGTTTAAATGCTACTTTCTTTGCGAAAGGCGTAAATGTGAAAAGTATTCGAATAGATATCTATGATCGTTGGGGAGAATTGATATACTCCATCAATGGGTTAAATGATTATTGGGACGGAACCTATCAGGGAGCCGCTTGTCAAGATGGGACCTATGTTTGGAAAATGGAATATACCGATTTCGAAGACCGCGAATATAAAACGGTTGGTCACGTTAATGTTCTTCGATAAAAAAACCGTTTTAAGCGGTTTGATCAGTTGTATTTCATTCTTATGAAATTTACATGTAGCGCTCATCTGCTTCCATGACATGTCCACAAGCCTTACAAGTACGCATTTCTAATGAGTTGTAAAATTCCTTAAACCTTGGGATAAAATCTTTTTCGATATTCTCTAAAGGGAATTTATATTCTTTTAATGGATGGTTGCACGATTCACAAAACCACATCAAACCATCAATTAAATCGGTGCCTTTCCTTACTTTTTCAATGACTAATCCGACGGTGTTTGCACCACGAATAGGGGAGTGTGGTGTGTTTCCTGGCAAAAGAAACATTTCTCCTTCTTTAACCACGATATCTACTGGTTTACCATCTTTTTGAATGCGAACAGTAGCATCACCTTCAATTTGATAAAACAACTCTTCACTTTCGTTATAATGGTAATCTTTACGTTGATTTGGGCCACCAACAACCATCACAATAAAATCACCTGCTTCTTTGTATAAATTTTTATTTCCTACAGGCGGTTTTAATAAATCGCGATTTTCGTTAATCCATTGTTGAAGATTGAAAGGTGCTAACATACGTTTTAATTTTTGTCAAATGTAAAAAATAAAGTTAATGGAAAATATGATAAAAATCAATAAAATAAAAAAGGGAAGCCGAAACTTCCCAAAACCTAATAAAACAAAACTACTATTACTTTTAGAAAGAGTGCTTATTTCTTTCTGGCACAAAGATACGGCAAGATGATTTTATTTTACAAGAAAAGAAGGTGTAATTGAATATTTAGTCTAATGGTTAGGATTACAATAATATTTTCTATTTTTTCTAGTAGAATGGCTGTTTTTAATTGACGAATGTAGTAGTTTGAATAATAGTATGCTCTTTCTATAAAGTTTTTCAGATATTCATTTTTTTAGCTTTCCTATTATTCACTTAAAGTTTTTGTTAAAGCAAAAAAAAGGGAGGCTCTAAAGCCTCCCTTTCCATGGATTGAATAGATTATTGTAATACAATACGGTATACTTTTTCAGCATTCGCATTGAATACTTTGATCAAGTAAATACCTGTTTCATTACCACTTAAATCAATTTGATTATTTGCACCATTAATAGCAGCTTCTTTAGAAAGAATTACTCTTCCTCCTAAATCAGTTACTTCTAAATTAAAGATGTCTGCTGCATTTGAATTTGCGATGTTTACCAAACCATTTGTTGGGTTAGGATAAATCGTCAAGTTTTCAAATACTAACTCTTCTAAATCAAGGTAGTTACAGTTTGAAAGTACATTCACTAATACTTCTGCTGTATCGTTAGGACAAATTCCGTTACCGGTAATGTATTGGTAATTGAATTGACCTGGGATGTTACTTGCATTGATTTGTCCTGAAGCCAATGTTTGGTTCGATGGGTTGATCCAAGATCCACCTAAATCAATGTTTCCAGATAAACCAGAAAGCAAATTCACCGGTTGATTGCGACAAACGTCAATTTGTCCGTCCATACCAGCAGAAGATGCTGGATATACTCGTACTTGACCGATTACTGTGTCATATGCACAACCATCTGTTAAACGGTATTCAAAATCGAAGATTTGTGAAGCAGAACCATTCGTATTGAATAGACTATCTGTTAATCCAGCAGTTGGAGTAACCCATGACCAAGTTCCGTTTGGTTGTTGCCCTGTGATTGTAGTAAATAAATTGACAGTATCCTTTAAACAAGCATTAATTACAGATGTTGGTGTTCCTGCATTTAAATTGATTGGAGTCATTTTAATACTGTATAAACCTTCGTATGTTCCAGACCACCATGAATCAATACCACTCACTAATAGGTAATATTCATTTCCAGGAATTAATCCACAACTTGTAAAGTTTGATGGACCGAAATTTTCATTTCCTGAAATAAAGTCGAAATTAGTTGAATTGAACGTGTTACATGTAGTAACACCATAAACCGCAGCTTTAACATCTGCACTCACATTCGTCATGTCAATTCTCATGTTTCCTGATGCAGGAGCGATAAATTTGAACCAAACTGAATTGTAAATCACGCCATCTCCCCAACCATCATTTTGCTCATAATCAGTTGTTGGAGGCGCAATAGTTCCTTCTCCAGTAGATACTGTCGCACCTGTATTGTCAAAATTATATACAGTACCGTCTACTTGTAACATCTCTGCGCCACATACCGTATCATTGGATAAAGGCATGATGAAATCAAATGGACCTACAAAGTTTGAAGAATCCGTTCCACAAACTGCTTGTACATATCCTTGGTATAACGATCCAGCCATAAATGCTTGATCTGTAATGGTATCAGCGAAGTTAACTCCATTAGCAGCAACGATGGTTCCGTTTCCTGGTAAAAATCCTGTTGGACCATATTGAACATTAAATCCAGTCAAACCATTTACAGCTCCAGATACAGCTGTCCATGACCAAGAAACATTTACAGAATCCATATCTAAGCCAGTAGTTGAACCAGCAAGCGAAGTTGGATTGTTACACCATGGTAATGTTTGTAATGTTACTTTTAATCCAGGTGAAGTTAAATTGTCTGCCTGACATTCAGAATAAATATAAAAATCATAGTCAGTTAATTGCGTAAGACCTGGGATTGTTGCATCAGAAGTGGTTAATGATAAAGTTGTACCACTAGTTGCTGGATCAAACCCTGTAGGTCCATAAATTAAAGTCCAATTGGTTTCATTGTATAAACCTGCAGTCCAATCTAATTGAATTTCCTCCTGATAAATCATTGAAGTTAAATTTGTAGGGTTTGGACAGTAAGAATCATAAAAATGGATACATGAATTATTGGATAAATAAGATGTTGAGTTCATCGATACGTTAATGTTCGTTGCTCCTTTTACTCCAATTTCAGCATCTGCTCCATTGTCATCGGCTGAATTACCAAAATCAACATCGTCGTATAAGAAATAAATTTCATTTGAAGTTTCTTCAAAAACAACTTGGAATGATGCTGTAGATGGTGTAGTAGGCCAACTCATGATGTTGTGCCATTGTACAATGAATTTTCTATTAGGTGCTATACCTACAACTTCTGTGTATAAATTACCTGAAGAATTTGCTGGCGTAGCTAAATCTTGAATGAAAGGGAAAATTGCATTTGTATTTGGCGAAGTACCTGATATCGAGTAATCTACGTTTCCGGTTTGTGTTCCGAATATGATTCCTCCATTGTTACCAATTGTGATATCATTTAATGTAATTCCTTGATATACAAATGGGAAAGGAAATACCATTCCAAATTCAGAGTCATCAGTTGTGTTTAAAGGTGTTCCTGTAGTTGAAATATCTTGATAACCTGGCCCACAGTTTCCATCCCATGTGTAGAAGGATCCATCCGTGGAGAATGCGATAGGTCCTGCATAGTCACCGATCATAGCACAGTTAGCGGCAACATAAAATTCATAATCGGTATTCGCCGTTAAATTAGGAATGTTGATACTGTCGTTTGTTGCGACAATCGTAGTTCCAGATGTTGAAGGATCAAAACCAGCTGGTCCATAGATAACAGTCCATTCAGTTTCTGTCCCTTGAGGTGTCCAAGTAACATCCGCACTGTAAATATTGGTATTGTATGCATTAGCATTAACTGGAGCTGATGGTGCAAGAATATCCAAAGTAATGATAGGAGATTCTAAGCCATTAACATCTTTAATCATAAGTGTATGTGTTCCACTTGTTAAATCAGTTGGAATGGTAGCAACGTATCCATTTGCATCAATATTATACTCAAAAGGAGCAGTTCCGCATTGTACTGAAGTAATGGTAAATGTACCATCAGCAGTCCCGTTACATGTAGTAGCTTGTGTAGCAATAGTTACGGCAACTGGACTTACGTTTGCAATAATAGCAGTTCTAGTAGGAGAAGGACAACCTGTAAATACGGTCTCAGCATAATAGGTTGTTGTTGCTGTAAGAACTGGGGTAGTATAGCTGTTTGTAGTGGCTAATAAGTTTCCTCCCGTAAGTGCATCGTACCAATTAATGGATCCGTTTGTAGTTGAAGCTGTTAAATTAGCTGTAGCTCCTGAACAAATGGCTTCATTCGTTCCGGTTGGTGAAGTTAATGTTGGACATGCAATATTTACTAAATAATCTTCAGTTTCACCCCATGAATAGGTTCCAGAAGGTCCGAAAGCTGTATTTGTTGTTTCATTTTGAATCACGCGCATTCTGGTGTTTCCGATATTTGCCGTTAAAGGAATTGTTATCGAACCCGTTTCAATATGCGCACCATTAACCATCGGAGAAGTGAATACTAGTTCACCTGCATCTAGGAAAGAACCATTTTGATTAAAGTCAATCCAAATTTTACCAATATTATCAAAGTTACCTCCACAAGTTCCAAAATTAACAGAAAATGGAACAGATGAACCAAGAACTAAATTAGGTGCGGGAACAGTTGATGTAAAATCAGAATACCCTGTTGAAGTACAAACAGAAGAGTTGTTTAAAGTTCCTAAAGTAACATTTAATATGTCTTCGTCAGCGGTTGATGTTGCTCCTGAACTTAAGTAGCAGTTTAAAAATGAATTCATACCCACTAACACAGCTGGAGTTGTAGATGAACTACTACTATTCGTACACGTAACAATACATTGGTAATATGTTGCTGCAGTTTGATTTGCCGTTGTTAATGTTGCATTGGTCGCACCACCTATATTGGTAAAGGTTATATTGTCAGCTGAAGATTGCCATTGATACGTAAGTCCTGAAACACCAGAAGTTGCTCCAGTTAGAGAAGTTGTGAAATTTTGTCCAGAACATGCATTTGAAGGAGCATTAACAGTTCCTGCTGTTGGTGTACCGGTACAAGCTGGTGGTGGGGTGAAAGTATAAATCTGACCAGTTGCTGGCTTTGTTGCAATGTTTGTCGTGTTAACAGAGTTGCTTGCTACTGGTGTTCCTGTACTGTTGTTTAAACTTAAATACACTCCTGTTGCTGAACCTGCAAGTCCAATTGAAGCTGATCCAGTTCCATTTATAGCGGCTGCTTCTTGCTGGTATATAAATTCAACCACATTAGTTCCTTCATATAATTTTACTTGAAAGGAAATAACAGCTGCTGTTGCGCCCCAATTCCATTTCCAATTTAACCATTCAAAAGTAAAAACTTGAGATCCAGGTGCACCAGTTGTTAGGTAAGATGCTGTTCCTGTGCCTGCTCCATTTAAATCATCCCATAAAGGGGCAACTAACGGCCTTGATGTTGTGTTTGTACTTAAATTGTTCGCTGCACTATTAGTAGAAGTTGGATTAAAAGATAAGAATCCATTCGAACTAGCAATTAAAGATGTGTAGTTAACTCCACCATAATTAAAAGTGAAAGGTAATGCTATTGCGGTAGAAACAGCATCATCTGCTTGTACAGCAGCAACATTGGTCCCTCCAACTAAGGGAGTAAAAGTTCCTGTAGATGCAGCAAATGTGTATTGATTAACAGTCTGTGCGGAATAATTACCGATAGAAGTTAAAAATACGATCATCATTGCTAGGAAACTCAGTCGTTTAGAAAGAAGTTGCGCGCACGACGTCAACTTCTTACTACTCCCACGGGAGGAGTCATAGTAAAGTTTATTCATAAAAGTTTATTTAAATTATGCTTCAAAAGTAAGGTATTATGAATTAAGAAGCTAATTATCACATGGTTGTGATAATTTTAACAATGCAATAGTGTTATTTGAAATTGTTAATATTTTTACCGTTTTTGTATATACAAGTATTGTATTACTTAGCATTATGTAAATATACGTAATGTTGCAGCTTCAATTTTTACTTGATATTTATTTTTTAGCATACCAATTATGGGTAAAAAAAAGGGGGAGAACTTTCGTTCTCCCCCTCTTCCTTTCCATGAAGTTTTATTGTAAAACTACTCTGAACGTTTTTTTGCTAGTCGTGTTAAACACTTTCACTAAGTAAACGCCAGATTCTTTTCCTGTTAGATCTAACTGGTAGTTGGAGTTTCCGTTGATTGCTTTTTCAGCAACTAATACGGTTCTTCCTTCCAAGTCAGTAACTTCTAGGTTGAATACTTCAGAAGAATTGCTATTAGAAATGTTAATCAATCCTGTCGATGGGTTAGGGTGTAGGTTCATGTTTTCGAATGCTAACTCCTCTAAATCAAGGTAGTTACAATTTGCGAGTACATTTACTAATACCTCTGCCGTATCGTTAGGACAAATTCCATTACCGGTAATGTATTGGTAATTGAATTGACCAGGGATGTTACTAGCATTGATTTGTCCTGAAGCCAATGTTTGGTTCGATGGGTTGATCCAAGATCCACCTAAATCAATGTTTCCAGATAAACCAGATAATAAATTCACTGGTTGGTTACGACATACATCAATTTGACCGTCAACACCTGCAGAAGATGGAGGATAAACTTTTACACGACCAATTACTGAATCGTAAGCACATCCATCCGTTACACGGTATTCGAATTCAAAAATTTGAGAAGCTGAACCGTTTGTATTGAATAGACTATCCGATAATCCAGCAGTTGGAGTAACCCAAGACCAAGAACCACCTAGATCGTAACCATTAATCGTTGTGAACAAGTTAATGGTGTCAGCTAAACATGCATCAATTGTTGTTCCAGTATTACCACCTTCAAGAACAATTTCCGTTAATTTGATGGAATAATTCCCTTGGTAATATGAACCAGAGTATCTTGCTGAATTCATGATGTAGTACTCATTTCCTGGTGTTAATCCACAAATTGTAAAGTTTACAGCACCGTATCCTGGGAAGGTATAGTTTTCATTCGCACCTTGTAAGATAAAGTTAGTTGGTGAGAATACGTCACATGAATCAATTTCATATACAGCTGATTTTCCTGCCCAGTTCACATCGGTTTGATCTAAACGAACCTGACCTGATGGCGGTGCAACAAATTTAAACCATGTTGTAGATTGCGGTGTTGTATTAGAACCCCATCCGGTATTATTTAGGTATCCTGTTAATGGTGGAGCGATAGATGCTTCTCCAGGTGATACAGTTGCTCCTGAGTTGTTGAAAACATAAACAGTTCCATCCACTTGTAACATTTCTGCACCACAAACGGTGTCATTTGAAAGCGGCATGATGAAGTTGAATGGACCTGCAAAGTTTGAAGTATCTGTTCCACAAACTGCTTGCACATAACCTTGGTATAAACCACCTGCCATTAAGGCAACATCAGTAATTGTATCTGCAAAGTTGATGTCATTTGCAGCAACAATAGTTCCGTTACCTGGTTGGAATCCTGTAGGTCCGTATTGGATATTGAATCCTGTTAAACCGTTGATTGCACCAGCAACTGGAGTCCAGTTCCACGTAACATTTACTGAGTCAATGTTTAAACCTGCAACAGAACCGTTTGTACTTACTGGGTTGTTACACCAAGGTAAGGTTTGGTAATGTGCCATTAAACCTGGAGAGGTTAATGTATCTTGCGTACACTCAGAATAGATGTAAACATCATAATCAGTTAATTGTGTTAAACCTGGGATGGTAACATCCGAAGTGTTTACTGCAAGAGTAGTACCTGAAGTAGCTGGATCAAAACCAGTTGGTCCATAGATTACTGTCCATGCTGTTTCTCCGTATTGTCCTGGGTTCCAGTCTAGTTGGATTTCCTCTTGGTAAATTGTAGCAGTTAAATTTTCTACGTTCGGACAATAGTTGTAATAGAAATGTGCACAAGAATTATTTGTAAGGTATGATGCATTGTTCATGGATACGTTGTAGTCAATAGTACCCATAACTCCAATTTCTGCATCTCCACCGTTATCCCAGTTTGTAGTTCCAAAAGTTACATCATCATACAAGAAATAAATTTCATTACTTGTTTCCACAAACACCACTTGGAAAGATACCGTAGATGGTGATGTTGAATAATGCATGATGTTATGCCATTGTACGATGAATTGTCTGTTCGGTGCAGTTCCCACTACTTCTGTGTATAAGTTACCATTCGAATTCGCCGGTGTTGCTAAATCTTGAACAAATGGGAAAATTGCATTGGCATTTGGAGTGGAAGCAGCCATTGTGTAAGACACGTTACCTGTTTGAGTTCCAAATAAGATACCTCCATTATTTCCAATTGTAATGTCAGATAATGATATACCTTGATAATTAAAAGGGAAAGGGAAAACCATTCCAAATTCAGTATCATCAGTTGTGTTTAAAGGTGTTCCAGTAGCTGAAATATCATTGTAAGAAATACATCCAGAATCCCAAACAAAGTATGGTGCAATTGTACTAAATGCAATAGGGCCTGTGGTATCGTTAGAGGCACCACAGTTAGCAAACACATAAAATTCATATGATGTAGCTCCTGTTAAAGGAGCGATTTGAATAGAGTCATTCGTTGCTATAACAGTAGTTCCTGCAGTTGCGGGATTAAAACCTGTTGGTCCGTAAATAACTGTCCACTCTGTCTCGTTACCTTGTGGTGTCCAAGTTAAATCTGCTGAGAAAACATTCGTATTGTATGCAATCGCATTTTGAGGTGCTGATGGCTCAGAAATAACTACAGTAATAGGAGCAGATTGTAAGCCATTCGCATCATGCATGATTACAGTGTATGTACCTGCAGTTAAATTAGTTGGGATTGGCCCAGCAGTACCTCCATTTATTGCGTATGTAAATGGCGCCGTACCACATTGTACAGTTCCTAGAACAAATGAACCTGTTGAAGCTCCATTACACAATACGTTTACAGGAGACAAAGTTGCGTTAACATCTGTAAGATTCATCGTAACTGGTACTCTCGTTGTAGAATTACAACCACCTAAAGTAGTTCCAACATAATATTGGTAACTACCACCGATAGATGCAGGAGTTACAGATGTTCCGATAGCATTGATGGTATCGCCAACACCTACGTTATTTCCTGCAGTTGCTGCGTCATACCAATTTAAGATATATGCTGGTTGAGGATTAGCAGGTACTTGGTACGTTAAATTTACCGTAGCACTCATGTTTACAAAATCACCAAAACCATCATTAGGATCGTCATAAGAAACAATAGCAACTGATGTTAAAGGTAGGTATGGTGTTAAGTTGAAACCTGTTTGGTTACATTGGTTTGTTGCTACTGTAACACCGTTAACTACAATGTTGTAGTAATACCAACCAGAACTTCCTCCACAGTTAGCTCCAATCGTCGCATTTAATGTTGCTCCGGAAATTGTCCCTGCAGATGCACAAGAAAAATTACTTACCGTAGCTGTTACGTTTGTGTTGTCGGTTCCTGAAGCAGTTGCTGTTACTGAACAAGTTGCTGGACTTGTTCCAATTGGTTTAACAGCAGAAATGTTTGCTGTGGTAACACCTGAACAGTAGTTGAAAGGGGAGTTAGTTACTGTTGGCGCAGGAGGTACAATGGTACTTTGTGTTCCAATAGTAAAATTGTAAGAAGAGGAAACCTCGTTGTTTGCATCTTTTATAATCACCGTATGTGCACCTGTTGCTAGGTTTGTAGGGATAGCTCCAAATGCTCCACCGTCAACTGAGTATGTAAATGGTGCTGTACCACAAGTAACGGTACCAAGTGAAAAAGATCCGTTTGCATATCCTGTACAAGCCTCGTTAATAGGCACAATGGTTGCTACTACCGGAGAGACGGAAACAGTTACTGGTGAACCTACACTTGAAGGACATCCTGTTACTGTAGTTTTAGCTGTGTATACTGTCGTAGAAGCTATTGAAGGGGTTGTAAATGATGTTCCTGAACCTAAGTTATTTGTACCTGAAGCATCAAACCAATTGATTGTACCATTGGTTCCAAAAGGTTGAGAAGCGTTCAGTGTGGCTGATGTATTCGCACAAATTGAAACGTTACTTACTGTTGGGGCAGAAGCATTAACATCTGGACAATATACAAATTGCACTTGAGGGCGCGTTGTCGTACTGGATGTGTTGGCTACCAAAGCTGACATATTAGCAGGATCCGGGTTAGTTGCATCACTGTAATACAAAATGTGTCTGCGTTCAGTTCCAGTGGTTGCAGTAGCAGTAAATGTTCTGAAAGTTGCTGTACAAGAATAGCCAGCTGCGTTTTCATCAACACCCACTACAATACTTCCGCCTGTGTATGTGAATGGAGTGGACAGAGTGATTTCCAACCAGTTACCTGCTACCGCGGTCACAGTCCCTGAGAAGACTTGAGTCATGGCAGAGGCCGGAATCCAACCTGTGGTGGACGTGAAGGCATTTTGAGCTGTATTGCCTAAATAAACTGTCCAGTTATTCCAGTTTGCAAGAGTGGTTCCGCCGGAATTGTAATACCATCTAATTTTGGTGATGGATCCTGCGGTTGCCATTCCATTGGCAGCCAACTCTGCTTGCGTGTAAATGTCCTGAGCGTAGGAAAAATTGTAACACGTGTAGACTTGTGCTGTAGTTGAACCGGTGGTAGTTCCTGTTCCAACCTGAACATTAAGCTGTCCAAAGTTGAAACCTACCAGTAATGTCAAGAGACTCGTGACCAGCACGCTGTCTCTCAATGCTTTTCGATGTCGGGAGATCCCTCTGGCCAACCTCGAAAAAGGTAAGTAAACATTCTTCATGGTGTAAAATTTAAAGTTATAATCACAAAAATAAAGGGTCATTTAGGGAACTAAAAGGAATTCAAGGTAGCAAGGGATGAAATCCCATTTTGATGAAAAAGGATACCTATGATGATGAAAAAAAGTTGTGTAAATTATAACAAAATATTCACAAATTAACACAATATCTGTTTTGTATTGTCTTTTTGGTCAATTTCAATGAATATTTTGCCTTAATTCCAAATTATGGAAATTATATTCCAAATAATAGCGATTCAATAATTGATTAAAAAATGAATAGTGTCTTTTTTCAATTGAAGTTCATTTTTTTGCGATCTGTTGGTTTGTCTTAAAAAAGTAATAGATTTGTAGAAAAAAAGCATTGGATATGAAATTATCAGGAAAAACGGCGGTAGTATGTGGAGCTACTCAGGGTATAGGGCTAGAAACAGCTGTTCAATTATCGCATTTAGGAGCAAACGTGGTACTGGTTGCGAGAAATGAGCAAAAATTAACAGAAGCTATCAAGAGTTTATCAACAACAGATGGTCAACAACATGGATATTTAGTGGCTGATTTTTCAAATCCCGATCAATTAAAAAAAGTGGTAGACGGTTATATTTCCAAAGGAGGATTAGTGCATATTTTAGTAAATAATACAGGAGGACCGAAAGGAGGTGCTATCATTAAAGCTGAGGTTTCTGAATTTACGGCTGCTTTTAATCAGCATTTAATTTGTAACCATATTCTCGTTCAAGCTTTTTATCCTATTATGGTTAAAGAGGGTTACGGTCGAATCATCAATGTGATTTCTACATCTGTAAAACAACCGCTACCTAATTTAGGGGTTTCGAATACGATTCGAGGTGCTGTGGCAAATTGGAGTAAAACCCTGGCAAATGAACTTGGTCAATATGGAATTACGGTTAATAATGTATTGCCAGGTGCGACAAATACTTCTCGTTTACAAAGTATTGCGCAAGTAAAAGCAGATTTACATCATGAAACGGTAGAGCAAGTTTTTGAAGAAATGGCTTCTGAAAGTCCAATGAAACGTATTGCAAAACCAGAAGAAATTGCTGCAGCTATTGTTTTCTTAGCAAGTCCTGAAGCATCTTACATCAATGGAATTAATGTTCCAGTTGATGGAGGAAGAACAAAATCACTATAATTATTTGATACAATTCACATGACCAACAAGGGTGTCTTCGATACCGTTGTTGGCTTTGAATTTGATTTTCCAGGTATAGGTACCGTCTTGTACGGGGGTATTTTGATAGGTCCCGTTCCATTTAAATCGTTGGTCTTGAGAATTGAAGATGAGTTCTCCCCAGCGATTAAAAATCCAAATTTCGAAGTTTTTGATTCCAATAGTACTCACCGTAAAGGTTGAGTTCAAGCGTTCTCCATCGGGTGTGAAGGTGTTCGGTACGTAAATATAGTATTCTTCCAGTATGGTAATCGGTTTAACAATTGTATCCTTGCATCCTTTCAAATCGGTAGCGATGAGGGTAATGTAATACGTACCAGGAACATCATAGGTATTGTTGGGGTGAACGAGGGTAGAGTTTTGTCCATCACCAAAATCCCATTCATAAAAATTGCCGTTAATCGTGGTATTTGCAAAGGTGATTGGAAGATCATTGAATAAAGTATGACTGGAAATATTGAAATTGGCAATTGGATGAACTACTGTGATGTTCGTATTTCCATTTACGGTAAAAGTTTGACATTCATCCGAAACGATGACCGTGTAATTGGTGGTTGTTGTTGGATTAACCCAAACGGTTGATGTAGTTTCTCCACTGTGCGACCAATTGTAAAAATATTGTCCATAACCTCCTGTCGCTGAAACTGAAATTTGAACACTGTCTCCAGGGCATATTTCAACACCTGGACTCATAGTTAGTACAAGCGGTGGACTTGTAATCGTATATGTTATGTCAATAGAATCTTTTACACCGCATTGATCTGTAACCACAACGGTATAAATGGTAGAAGTTGATGGCGTAACGATTTGGGATGGAAAAGTCCCTAAGGTTTCCCCTTGGTTAGAATACCATTGATAGGTGTAATTTCCTGCTCCACCAGAAGCTGTAACGGTCAATTCTTTGGGTAAATATGGACAAATTTCTACGATATCGGCACTAGGTGTTAGGGCAATGGGTTGATAGACAGGTATGTTTACCGTAGAGGATGCTGTTGCGGTCTGTTGAAGGCAATTATCGGTAACAGAAACCGTGTAGGTTTGGGTTGAACTTGGATTGACATCAATTGAAGCGGTTGTTTCTCCGGTATTCCAAAGAAAAGTGTAGGGACCGGACCCACCCGATGGCGTAGCGGTTAGGGTTACCATTTCTCCTGGACATAATACGGTCGGATTATTGATCGTTACCGCTACGGGTAAAATATCTTGAATAGAAACATTGATTTCTATTGGGGTTACATTACCACATGGATCCGTTAATTCAAAACTTAATTTAATGGTTTCTACTCCTTCAGCGATTCCGTCCGCAAAAGCGTCAAAGGTAAAATTGATGGTCGTTTGTCCAGGATTAAAGGTAACCGAATTAGGGATATTAGTATAGTCTACTCCCTCAGTGGCAGTACCAGAAACAGCAATTGGAACGGTTAATGATGAATTTACATTATTCGTTCGAGTTAAGGTAACGGTCGTTGAAACACAACCCTCTGCCATTTGATTAGGGTCAGCATATGCTTGAGCTGAAAGCGCGTAGCTGATGTTAACAGGAGTTTTTGAAGATAGGGAATTGGCTTCTAGAAAGATACCTGAATCGTAAATACCATCTCCTACATCCGCTATAGCAATGATTAAGTGGTATGTTTTTCCACATTCTACCCTAGAAACTGCCTCTAGAACTTTCGTGAAACCATCATATTGAATATAAGTGGCACTACTGTTATATGGTGCATCATTACCGGTACCATTGTTTACATAATAGGCAGCGTTCGATGCAGGTGTTGAGTTTGCTGGATTTCCATCGTTCACATTATTGATGGCAACGGTTTGACCATTTGGTAATCTTGCGATATTTTGTAGTCCTGCTATACCTGGACCAGAGATAAAAAAGGCAAATGCATCATTAAACTCTGTCCCAACAAATTCTCGGTACTCTTCGGAGCCAAATACATATTTGAAGCGAACGGTGTCCGAATAGGGCACAAAATCAAACTGAAGAATGGATGCGTTAAAGGTTGGAGGATTTCCACTAATTTGTGCGGAAAGCAAACCATAACCTCCCGTTCCATTATCAATTCCAGCATTTTCTTGATTGTTTGGTCCGTGCGGACCGCTTCCGTTGTTGAAAATAGTTCCTGTTGTAATTACCACACCTGAGGCGATTCCCAAATTAGTTCCCCCAGCAGTAAATGAACCTATTGCAGCCGGACTTCCATTGTAGGTCACATTGCTAACCGTTACACCAGGACCTAAAAGCGTATTTTGAACCAAATTTACAGGCGCGCCTGAAGTCGTCACCAGCTGGGAGAGTCCTTGCAAAGTGATCAAGAGAAATATTATGGTTAAAAATCGCAACACTTATATTATAACGATTGAAATGAAATAAAGTTGGTTCATACTTAAAATTAATTCATTACAGTTTTAAAATGAATTAATTAACAAGTAATTAACGCAGATTTTTGCCGTAAATTATATTTTAAATGTGAATTCCTTGCAGGGAGCATAAATTGTAGTACATCCCTTTTTTAGCGATTAGCTCGGAATGGGTACCTCTTTCAACGATTTCCCCTTTTGATAATACCAAGATTTCATCTGCATGGATGATGGTGCTTAATCGATGAGCGATGATTAAAGAGGTTCGATCATTCATTAATTTCTCCAATGATTCTTGTACTAATTTTTCAGATTCTGTGTCTAAAGCTGAAGTGGCTTCGTCTAAAATTAAAATAGAAGGATTTTTTAAAACGGCTCTGGCAATGCTGATGCGTTGTTTTTGTCCGCCTGAAAGTTTATTTCCGCGTTCTCCAATATTGGTATCGTAACCATTTTCTAAATTCACAATGAATTGATGAGCATTCGCAATTCTTGCTGCTTTTTCAATGGCTTCATCACTGGCTTCCGGGGATCCAAAGGCGATATTTTCTTTGATGGTTGCATTAAACAAAATGGATTCTTGGGTTACGATTCCTATTTGCGCCCTTAAGTCGTGTATTTTAAAGTCTTTAATAGGTGTTCCATCCATGGTAATTTCCCCTTCGCTTACATCGTAAAAGCGAGGCAATAAATCTGAAATGGTTGATTTACCACTTCCACTTTCTCCAACCAAGGCAATTTTCTTTCCCTTTTTTAATTCAAAATAAATGTTTTTCAAAACATACTCGTCTTTGTATTTAAAAGAGACGTGATTGTAAACTACCTCATGCTGAAATTGATGAATTTCTTTGGCATTTTCTTTTTGCACAATGATTTCTTCGGCATCCAAAATGGCATTGATGCGATCTTGCGAAGCCTTCGATTTATTTAGATTTCCCATTGCCGTGGCAATGCCTTGTATTGGGCGTAACAATTGAGAAAAAACAATAATGAACCCAATAAATGTTTTTCCATTTAAAGTGCTGGTAGCATCTCCGTTCAAAATCAATGTCCCTCCATACCAGACAATGATAATCATCACCAACACACCTAATGTTTCATTTAAGGGTGGAGATAAATCTCTTTTTCGAAATGCCTTTGTGATGAGTTGTTGATGTCTTAAGTTTTGCTTTTTGAAGGTTGCAATCATGGTAGGAATGGCATTGAACGCTTTGATAATACGGATTCCAGTAATTCCCTCTTCAATGGTGGAAAATAACACGCCCATTTGCTCTTGTCCTTCTTTTGCCGTGCGCTTCAAACTTTTTCCAATCCGTGAAATGATGAAGGCGGAAACGGGTAATAATAAAAGGGAGAAGAAAGTCAATTGGGGACTCCAATAAATCAAAGCAATTAAATTGATTACAATGGCGAAAGGTTCTCTGAAAAATAATTCCAACATCGCTACTACGGCAATTTCGATTTCGCCGACATCACTTTGCATTCGAGCCATTAAATCGCCTTTCTTTTCCTCCGTGTAAAAGGATAAAGGTAAAATCATGGCTTTGTTAAAAATACTTTCGCGTACGTCTCTTACTACGGCCATTCTTAATTGCGATTGATGCCAAATGGCGCCATATCTAAAAATATTCTTCAACAAAAAAGCAATAAAAACGGTCACGACTACAAATAACAGGGCTTCCTTGGGATCGTTTTGAACCATCGATTGCATGAAGTAATGATAGGATTGGGAGCAATACGTGAAAAATTCGGTAAATCCGCCCTCGTAAACGGGTTTCACTAAAGTAACTGCTTTTTCTTGGCTGTCTGGAAAAATAATTTGAAGAAATGGAATAAATAAAACCATCGATAACAAATTGAAAATCACAAACAGAATATTGAATATGATGACCAAAATAGCTGTCATTTTGTATTTGAATGACAAGCGATAAATCTCTAAAATACTTTTCATGTTAGTACAAAGATATATTTTGTTTTCGTTATCTTGAATTCAAACAATACAATTCTTATTTTTGCAGGATGAGTTCAATTCGTCAAAATAAAATAGAAGCAGTTATTCAAGAAGAATTATCGGTTTATTTTCAACGCCATTCCAGTGAGGTTTGTCTCGGTTCGATGGTGAGTGTAACCGTAGTGCGTATCACATCTGATTTATCCTTAGCGCGATGCTATTTGAGTATCTTTGCAGGACCTGACAAGGAAGTGGTATTGAAGTCTATCAAAGAGCATGCTTCTAAAATCAGAGGAGAGGTAGGTAAACGAATCAAAAATATGCGTAAAATTCCAGATTTTGCTTTTTTTATCGACGATTCCATCGAGTACGCTGCTACCATTGATCAATTATTGAAAAAATAGTGCCCAACGTTTCTTTTTATATTGCTAGGAGATACCTTTCTTCTAAAAAGAAAAAAAATGTAATTCATTGGATTACTCGAATTTCAGTGGTTGGTATCGCAGTGATTACCATGTCGATGGTGATTTTACTCTCAGCTTTTAATGGGATTGAATCCGTTATTGAAAAACTATACACCGAGTTTGATGCCCCCATTACCATTCGACCACAAACGGGGAAAACCTTTGTCGATCATGCCAACTTACGCGAAAAAATCAAGTCCGTAAAAGGGGTGGACCTTGTTTCTGCTGCGGTGGAAGAATTAGTCGTTCTTCGCAAAGGCAAAGTCTGGGTCAATGGTAATTTAATCGGGGTTGAGGATGATTTTATCTCGATGTCCAATTTGAAACAGCACGCCTTAGATAATGACCCTGTTCTAGTCGATGGAAATGGGTATTATGGGATGTTTGGTGCTGGTTTGGTGGAGAAGTTGGACGCTTATGTATATGAAGAACCTCCATTTGAGCAAATTTTAATGTATGTGCCTAAGCGAAACATGAGTATGCGTTTAGGGAGCAATCCTTTCTACAGTTCTCGAATTTCTTTGCGCTCTCGCTTGAATTATAATAAAGAAATTAATCAATCCATGGCTTTAGTGCCGCTCGAGTTTGCTCAAAACTTGTTGCGCTACGATCAAGAAATCAACGCTTATTATGTGTCGGTTGATCAGCATCACGACTTAGCCAGTGTCAAAACACAGTTACAAAATCAGTTAGGTGCTAACTATCGGGTGAAGACCAACCGAGAAAAGAATGAAATTATTTTTAAAACCAGTAAAACGGAAAAAGCGATCGTGTTAGTCATTCTATTATTCATTTTTATTCTGGCAGCCTTCAATTTAATAGCTTCTCTAACCATGTTGTTTTCAGAAAAGTCGAACGATATGCAAACGTTAAAAGCCTTGGGTTTTGATCAAAAAGGTGTTTTTAACATTTTCTTTTACGAAGGGTTGTTGATTGCTTTTAAAGGAATTATCGTGGGATTCGTTTTGGGGTATTTGATTTGTTTTCTTCAAATGAAATTTCATTTTTTAACGGCTCTAAATATCAATGGAGCACCTTTTCCGGTTAGGTTTTTGTGGGCTGACTTTTTCAAAATTGGACTGAGTGTATCCCTGTTAAGTTTAGCATTTTCTTATTTTCCTGTCCGCTTTTTAGTGAAGAAGAATTTTTAAAAAACAAGTTTTTAACATTTGAAGCAAAAAAATGTGTAAAAAAATAACTTATTTCCATTGAATTCTTTTAAAACTTAAAATAATTACACTATCTTTGCGCCCAAATTCAGAATTAATTCAAAAAGGCAGGCACATGTCGAATATTAAAGGAAAAATTTCACAGGTAATTGGTCCTGTAGTAGATGTAAGCTTCGAAAAAGGAGTTGCTCTTCCAAACATTTATGATGCATTGGAAGTTAGAAAATCAGATGGTTCTAGAGTCGTTTTAGAGGTGCAATCTCACGTAGGTGAAAATGCAGTAAGAACGGTTTCGATGGATTCAACGGATGGTTTTATGAGAGGAATGGATGTACTTGCTACAGGCGATTCAATCAAAATGCCAATCGGTGATAAAATCAAAGGACGTTTGTTTAACGTAGTTGGAGAAGCAATCGACGGGATCAACGTAGTGGATAATGCAGATGGTTTAGGGATTCATCGTGAAGCTCCTAAATTTGATCAATTATCTACCGCAACAGAAGTGTTGTTCACAGGTATCAAAGTAATTGACTTAATTGAGCCTTATGCAAAAGGAGGTAAAATTGGTTTATTTGGTGGTGCTGGTGTAGGTAAAACGGTATTGATCCAGGAATTAATTAACAACATTGCGAAAGGTCACGGTGGTTTATCTGTGTTCGCAGGTGTTGGTGAGCGTACTCGTGAAGGGAACGACTTACTACGTGAGATGTTAGAGTCTGGTATTATTAAATACGGTGATGCTTTTATGCATTCTATGGAAGAAGGTGGATGGGATCTATCTAAAATCGACGTAGAAGGAATGAAAGAATCTAAAGCTACCTTTGTTTTCGGACAGATGAATGAGCCTCCAGGAGCACGTGCTCGTGTTGCTTTGTCTGGTTTGACTATGGCAGAGTATTATCGCGATGGTGATGGTGAAGGACAAGGAAAAGATATTTTATTCTTCGTGGATAACATCTTCCGTTTTACACAAGCAGGTTCTGAGGTTTCTGCCTTGTTAGGTCGTATGCCGTCAGCGGTAGGTTACCAACCAACATTAGCATCTGAAATGGGTGCGATGCAAGAGCGTATTACATCGACTAAAAACGGATCAATTACATCGGTACAAGCGGTTTACGTTCCTGCGGATGACTTAACGGATCCAGCTCCGGCAAATACATTTGCTCACTTAGATGCAACAACAGTACTTTCTCGTAAAATTGCTGAGTTAGGAATTTATCCAGCGGTAGATCCATTAGATTCTACTTCTCGAATCCTTACTCCAGAAATTGTTGGTGAAGAGCATTATGAGTGTGCACAACGTGTAAAATTAACGTTACAACGCTATAAAGAATTACAAGATATCATTGCGATTCTTGGTATGGATGAGTTGTCTGAAGAAGATAAATTAATCGTACATAGAGCTCGTCGTGTTCAACGTTTCTTGTCTCAGCCTTTCCATGTGGCAGAGCAGTTTACAGGTATACCAGGAGTATTAGTAGATATTCAAGAAACCATTAAGGCATTTAACGCAATCTTAAACGGTGATTACGATAAATACCCTGAAGCAGCATTTAACTTAAAAGGTGGAATCCAAGACGTGATTGAAGCTGGTGAGAAAATGTTAGCAGCAGTATAATCAACCTTAAAAACGCAAAAAAAATGCATTTGGAAGTTATAACACCTGAAGCAATGGTATTCAAAGGAGAGGTAGAAGCAGTGCAACTACCAGGTTTGGATGGCTTGTTTCAAGTTTTAAAAGGTCACGCTCCCATCATTTCTGCCTTAAAAGCAGGTGATGTAAAAATTAATCTTTCAGCTCCTCTTGATTTGGAGGATGAAAAATTAAGTAGCTTGATTCAGCACAACCCAAAGGATAATAAATTGATTTCAATTCCAATCCATGGGGGTGTCATAGAAATGTTAAATAATAAAATTATTGTTCTTGCTGAATAAGCGAACATAAACCAAATTTAAAAAGGGAGTTGATTTTACCAATTCCCTTTTTTTGTTAAAGACTGTTAAGTTTATTCTTTTTTTCAGGCTTTAATACTATACTTTGATTAAATTCGTTTTTAATAAGGATTTTAATTCATGAACGACTTAAAACATATTGATTTAAACAAAACACCCAAGCATATTGCCATCATCATGGATGGAAATGGACGTTGGGCTAAAAAACATGGCCAAGAACGCTTATATGGTCATGGCTTTGGGGTTGAATCAGTTCGTGAAACCTTGAAAGCAGCTAAAGAGCTGAAAGTAGAATACCTTACGCTTTATGCTTTTTCTACTGAAAACTGGAATCGACCGAAAGAAGAAGTGGATGGGTTGATGGATTTATTAGTTCGTTCCATTGCCAATGAGGTGGATGAGTTGAATGAGAGTAATGTTCGTCTTACCGCTATTGGCGATTTGGCCGGTTTACCAAACGGTTGCCAGCAAGAACTCGAAAGCGCTATGGAAAAAACCGCTTCAAATACGGGAATTACCCTTGTTTTAGCGCTAAACTACAGTGCACGTTGGGAAATTCTCAACGCAGTCCAACAAATTGCGAAAGATGTGCAAACCAATTCCCTTCCCGTTGAAGCCATTCAACAAGATTTGTTTTCCGATTATTTATCTACGAAATCCATACCAGACCCAGAATTATTAATTAGAACTAGTGGTGAACATCGCGTTTCTAATTTTTTACTTTGGCAAATTGCTTATACTGAATTTCATTTTTCCGATGTTTTATGGCCGGATTTCAAAAAGGAACATTTGTATGAGGCAGTCATCGATTTTCAAAATAGAGAACGTCGATTTGGTAAAATTTCTGAACAAATACAATCCTAATCATTTGTACGAACGACTTTTATGAGACTATATTTTTCATTTATTCTAGCATTCATTTTTATCCATACGATTTCATTTGGTCAAATTGAGGACAGTACTCAAAACACCACTGAACCGGTATCGATTAATGGATTAGATTTTACCTATAAAGCACCAAAGGAGTACGAAATTGGTCCAATCCGTGTAGAAGGTGCAGATAATTACGATCCTCAATCTATTAAACTCGTAGCAGGTTTAAGACAAGGACAACGCATTACCATTCCGGGTTCTCAAATTACACAAGCGATTAAAAATTTATGGGCAGAAGGTATTTTTTCGGATGTGGAGATTTATGCTGAAAAAGAATTTCAAGACATTATTTATTTGGTCATAGTTGTAAAACCAAGACCAAAATTATCGCGTTTTAAATTCAAAGGAGTTAACAAACGCGATGCAGATAAGGTACGCGAAGAAATCGATCTTTTTTCCGGAAAAACCATTTCAGAAAACTTGATTCACCAAACGGAATCAAAAATCAAAGGGTATTTCAGAGAGAAATCGTACTACAATGTATCGGTGAAAATCAATCGGGTGAAAGATACTTTAATGAACAATTCTGAAATTTTTGTCATTAATATCGTCAAAGGAAACAAGGTTGGGATTAAAAAAATTGAATTTGAAGGTAATTATTCCATCAAAGCATGGAAATTAAAGCGCGTCATGAAGGACACCAAGGAACATAAACTTTGGCGAATTTTCAAACGTTCTAAATTTTCAGTTTCAACGTATGAAAAGGATAAGAATGCGATCATTCAAAAATTAAATTCAATCGGTTTGCGAGATGCTTCCATCGCCATGGATACCTTTTATATGGTGAACAAACGAAGCATGAAAGTGAATATCGTATTGGATGAAGGTGAAAAGTATTATTTCGGAGATATCGAATGGGTTGGAAATTCAAAGTTCAGTAGTTCCTTTTTAGATACCGTTTTAGGTATTCGAAGAGGGGATATCTACAACAAAGGGTTGATGGATAAGCGCATTCATATGAGTGAAGATGGTCGTGACATTTCATCACTTTACATGGATCGCGGTTATTTATTCTTTCAAATTATTCCCATTGAAACCAGTATTGTCGATCATCACATCAATTATCAAATCCGCTTGATCGAAGGAAAAGAGGCTCGTATCAAACGCATCATCATTAAAGGAAATACGAAAACCAATGATTATGTAATTCGTCGTGAAATACGCACCAAACCAGGAGATTTGTTCAATCGAAATGACATTATTCGTACGCAGCGTGAATTGGCACAATTGGGTTATTTCAACGAACAAGCATTTCAAATTAATCCAATTCCGAATCCAGCAGATGGAACCGTTGATATTGAATATGTCGTGGAAGAAAAGTCTTCTGATCAAATTGAATTATCAGGAGGTTATGGAGGTGCTGGAGTAAGTGGATCAGGGATTGGCGGAAGAATCATCGCTACCGTTGGATTGACCTTCAATAACTTTTCTACCAAAAATATTTTTAAACCAAGTGCATGGTCACCGCTACCTGTTGGAGATGGTCAACGTCTCTCCTTACGAGTGCAAACCAATGGCCGCTATTACCAAGGGTATACTTTCTCATTTACAGAACCTTGGTTGGGAGGTAAAAAGCCAAATTCACTTACCTTATGGATGAACCATACTGCTTTAGGGAATGGTTATTTTAAATCTAATCCGAATTATGCAGGTTTGTCCATTACCGGAGTAGGAGTTGGTTTTGGGAGAAGAAAAAAATTCCCAGATGATTATTTTACCGCATACTATGAGTTATCGTATCAGTATTATGATGTGAAAAATGATTCGCGTTTCGGAATTTTTAACAATGGGTTTGCCAATGATATTGCTTTGAAATATGTCTTGCAACGCAGTAGTGTTAGTGCACCGATTTATCCTCAATCAGGATCAAATTTCACCTTCACGGCTAAAACTTCTTTACCATATTCTTTATTAGATAATCGCTCGGATTATTCGGATGAAACACCTCAACAAAAATACAAGTACTTGGAATATTATAAAATCAAGTTTACTGGAGAGTGGTTCTTACCGTTAACAAAGGATAAAAAATTAGTCTTGATGCCGCGTTTTGGATTTGGCTTTGTTGGCGCTTATTCCATTAGTAAAGGAGTTACACCATTTGAGCGTTTCTCCCTTGGAGGTAGCGGTTTGACTGGGGTAAATCAGTTAGGTGGACGTGAAATCATTGCCTTAAGAGGTTATGAAGATAATTCCGTAGCGTCTAATTCTGGAGATCCTCTTATTGCGAAATATACGTTGGAACTTCGTTATCCAATTTCCTTAAATCCACAAGCAACTTTCTACGTATTGGCATTTGCGCAAGCTGGAAATACGTATCCGACCTTAAAGAAATTTGATCCATTTAATGTGAAACGTTCGGTAGGTTTAGGAATTCGAGTATTTTTACCGATGTTTGGAATGTTAGGATTGGATTATGGCTTTGGTTTTGATAAATTGGATTATTGGTCGAGTGGATTTGGAGGAGCTTCTGACCAATCTATCGATCAAAAAGGTTTTTATCCTAAATTGAATTTTACCATCGGGATGAACCTTGGTGAATTGTAAGATTTGATTAAATTCGTTATTAATTAAAGAAAAAACTATGATGAAGGGACTTTTTTTAAGCTTATTTATTTTTGGCATAGGCTTTGCTTTCAGTCAAAAGTATGCATACATTGATTCAGATTATATTTTGGAAAACGTTCCTGAATATTTAGACGCCAAAGAAAAACTCGACAAGTTGGCTGACCGTTGGACCAAAGAAATTGAAGAGCGTTATGCGGTATTGAAAATGAAGAAGGAGAATTTTGCCCGTGAAGAAGTGTTATTACCGACGGAAGAACGTAAAATTCGACAAGACGAAATTGAGAAATTGGAAGCCGAAGCCATTCAAATGCAAAGTTTGCGTTTTGGGGTAAGTGGGGATTATTTCGCTAAAAGAAAAGAGTTGATTAAGCCCATTCAGGATCGCGTGTATGAGTCGATGCAAAAAGTGGCTACGAAAAGAAATTACGTTTTTGTATTTGACAAAGCCAACCAAAGTAATTTGGTGTACGCAGATCCAAAAACGGATATCAGTAATGAAGTGTTGAAAGACATGGGAATTACACCAAAATAGTATAATTATAAACACGAATAAAAAAAACAAAAATGAAAAAGTTAATGCTTTCCCTTATGGTGGTTTTTGCAGCTACAGTTGCAATGGCTCAGTCCAAAGTTGCTCATGTTGACACGCAAAAATTACTTGATACTTTAAGTTCTCGTAAAGAAGCAATTAAAAAATTACAAGAATTCGAAGTGAATGGAATGAAAGAATTGGAGGAGATGGAAAAAGACATGCAAAATGCGATGACTGTCTTCGAACAAAAGAAAAAAGACATGACTCCTATGATCTTAAAAATTGAAGAGGATAAATTGAATCGTAAGTACCAAAATATTCAAGAACGCCAAAATTCATTACAGCAAGAATTACAAATGTATTCTCAAGAATTGAATAAGCCGATTTTAGAGCGTGTAGAGAAATCTATTGAAATCGTTTCAGATCGTAAAAAATTAAGCTATGTATTGGATTCATCTGCTACCTTATATCGTAAAGGTGGAATGGATATTACTGCTGAAGTCATGGTTGAATTATTGCGTTTAGATGCAGAAGCGACTAAAAACTAATTTTAAATAACTATTCTAAAAGGCAATCGTTTCGGTTGCCTTTTTTTGTATCTTCGTGTTATGGATAAAAAATCTCCTATTGGTGTATTTGATTCAGGTTATGGTGGCTTAACCATTCTCAAGGCATTGCAAGAAGCCTTGCCTGAATACGATTACATTTACCTTGGAGACAATGCGCGTGCGCCTTATGGTCCTCGCTCATTTGATGTGGTCTACGAATACACCTTGGAGGCGGTTCAAGCCTTATTTGACAAAGGTTGTGAATTGGTAATTTTGGCTTGTAATACTGCATCGGCCAAAGCCTTGAGGACAATTCAACAAAACGATTTGCCCAAAATTGATCCGAATAAAAGAGTGCTTGGAGTGATTCGTCCGAGTGTTGAAAAATTGGCTTCTATGTCGCATTCACACCATATTGGTGTATTGGCAACGGAAGGTACGGTTAAATCTGAGTCTTACGTCTTAGAGCTCGCAAAACTTTCACCTGAAACAAAAGTATACCAACAGGCTTGTCCTATTTGGGTGCCGTTGATCGAAAACAATTTGCATTTAACAGAACCGGGCAAGGCATTTTTAAAATCAGATTGGGAAAAATTATTAGCACAAGAAACTAAAATTGATACGGTTATTTTAGGGTGCACCCATTACCCATTAGTTGCGCCATTTTTAAGAGCAATTTCTACCTTGAACGTTATCGAACAAGGTCCCATTATTGCCGAAAGTTTGAAGGATTATCTGTATCGACACCCAGAAATGGAAATCAAATGTTCAAAAGGGGGGAGTACGCAATATTTCACCTCCGAAAACACACAATCGTTCAACCAAAAAGCAAGTCTTTTCATGGGTGAAAATATCCAAGCAGATCATGTGCACTGGTGATATTATTCATGTAGCGCATGGGAAGGATATTATTCCTAAACTCGATTATTATTTTTTTGACATCAATAATGATGAAAGAATTGAATCGGTATTTTACCTTAATCGAAAAGTTGATAAATTAGATTTGTTCATTGAGAAATATTTCAATTATATAAATGGTCAAGAATATTTATTGACTGAAGAAGAGTTAGAAAATATCATAAAATGGCTTGATCCAATAGCAGAATATGTTTTGAGAAAAGATGTGAAATTTAATGATGATACTTCATTGTATTTTGTGACGAATGGAATTAATTCATTAAAAGTTATAGAAATTGATTCGAATATATACGATATTTATCATTATTTATATATTCGGAGGGAATATATAGAAAACAACTCGGGACCCTTTTAACCATGCTCACCCCGCTCCTCTTACCCCCTCCACTGCTTTTTGCATCGCCAACCTTTCATCACTTGTTAGTGCTGGTAATTTGACTTCAAAAGGATGCAATTGCACCAGAAGATTAAGGTATAAGTTTTCAGATATTGAAAATGGCGCTTTGAGCGCATCAGGGATTTTGACACATAAGGGGATTTCGATGTTTTCCTTCTCTAGTAAGGACTGAAACAGACTTAAAGCACAAGCCACAACCCCATATTTGGTGCCTTTTTCGGTTTGACGAATTTTGGTTGCTAAAGCAGTTAAATCTTGATGAATTTTTACGAAATCAATGGCTTTGTTTTCCAGAGAAGCACGTTGAATAACCATGTTTGGTCCGTGTTCCCCAAAGACCATCGCATTGGGTTCGGATAGTAAAGTACGTAAACGAATGCTATCGAGATACGTGCCTGTTCCCAAAATTAAATGATCATCACTTGTAGATTGGTCGATCCATTGACAAGTTGCTTCCACGGGATTGGATAAGACGATGATGGTCGTTGATTTTTCAAAAGTAAGTTTACCAAATACTTCTTTCACAATGGCTTTGTTTTGTGCAGCCATCACAGCACGATCTAATCCTGGAGGATTGGGTATTCCAGCGCAATAAAAAAGATATTCTACTTTGGAAAAAAGTTTCAAATCATTCCAAACGATCGTATTGTTTTGAAATTGTGCGGCATGTTCAAAATCTAATATTTTACCCGAAATGTCAGGATTTTTTTCAAGGATGTAAAAGTTCGAATGCGTAAATTTTGAATTAAGTTGGGCCAACAATAAACTGCCTACTTCACCGCAACCGATGATTCCGATTTGCTTTTTAATTTCCATGTATTTTGTGGAGTATCGTCCAGGCAATCCACTCGGCTCTTTGAATGGCGGTGTTTGCTTTTTCACCTTCAAAATTTGAATGTACCGTTTCTTTAAATAAACTTACCCAACGATCCATGTGTTCTTGTTTTATTGGCATATTTAAATGTTTGCCTACTACATTGGATTGATATCCAGGTTCATCTAAGAGTACAAAACGCCAAAATTGAATCATTTTAGGCAGGTGATCCTTGAAGTTTAAGTGTTCAAAGAAGGGGGCTAAAAGGGGATCAACCAAAGCCGCACCATAAAATTTTTCTACTAATAAAATTACTTGAGTTCGCGTATCAATATCCTGCATTCGTTATTTTTTTGTATAAAATTCAGAATATAAGTAGACTGAAAAAAGAATAAAAATCACTTTTTAAGATTTATTTTCATCCTCAAATGCATCAGCAACGGGTTCCCATAATTCGATTCGATTTCCCTCTGGATCTTCAATGTGAATGAATTTACCGTAGGAATAGGTTTCCATTTCATCCACAAATTTCACTTTTTTATTACGAAGTTGCTCGATATATTCCTCCAATTCATTGACTTTAAAATTGATCATGCACTGTTGTTCCTCTTTACCAAAATAGGTGCTATTTTCCTCAAATGTTCCCAATTGCAAAACACCTTTTTCTTCAGCAATTCCTTTTGTTTCAAAAAGAATTCCGTAATCATTGGTGAGGATACCTAGTGTTTCTTGGTACCACTTTTTTATCGCTGTAGGATTTTTGAATTTAATAAAAATACCACCTATTCCAATTATACCTTTCTTAGTCATCATTATTTTTTTAATTTCACTAAACAATTTGATGTGTTAATTTTTAATAAAGATAATTACTTTAGTTCGTGAAAGAAAATAAAAAAGCCATTGTGGTTGGATCTGGAATTGCAGGTATTGCATCCGCACTGCGATTATCTGCAAAAGGGTATGAAGTAACGGTTTGTGAGGCTAATGCATATCTTGGAGGGAAATTAACTGAAATTCAATTGCAGGATTTTATTTTTGATGCAGGTCCTTCGTTGTTTACTTTACCTTACTTAGTGGATGATTTATTTAGGTTGTTTGGAGAAAATCCGAAAGATCATTTTAACTATGTGAAACGAAATACCTTGTGTCATTATTTTTTCAACGACGGCACCTTTTTACCCTTTTATTCCGATCCAGATGATTTAAAAAAATCCATTGAATCCAACTTACATGTAGATCCAAAACCAGTTTTAAACTATCTCCAAAAAAGTAAATGGTTATATGATCAAACCAGTTATTTGTTTTTAGAAAATTCACTGCATCGTGCGAAGACCTACTTTGATCGACGCCTATTTTCGAGCCTCTTCAATTTGCCTAAAATGGGATTGACAAGTACAATGCATCAAGCGAATAAAAAGCAATTGAATCACCCTAAATTGGTTCAAATTTTTGATCGTTTTGCTACGTATAATGGCTCCAATCCTTATCAAGCACCTGCCATTTTAAATATGATAGCGCATTTAGAATCAGGAATCGGATCCTTTTTTCCTGAAAAAGGAATGCACAGCATTACGCAATCATTAGTTGCTTTAGGCGAGCGAAATGGCGTGCAATTTATGACGAACTGTCGCGTTGAGGAAATTCTTGTTGATCGAAAGCGTGTTTTGGGAGTGAGAACAAATCAGGGAATCAAGGAAGCGGAAGTGGTATTTTGTAATTCAGATATTAAGCCAGCCTATCAATTTCTGTTGCCAAAGGTTAAAAAACCGAAGCGACAATTAACTCAAGAACCTTCATCCTCTGCACTTATTTTCTATTGGGGCATGAATCGTTCCTTTCCCAATTTGGATCTGCACAACTTATTCTTTAGTGATGATTATGCATCCGAATTTCGTGCTATTTTTCAAGAAGGAACCGTAATTGATGATCCGTCTGTATATGTTCATGTCAGCTCAAAGGTGGTCAGTGAACATGCTCCTGAAGGTAAAGAAAATTGGTTTGTGATGGTGAATGTTCCTTCCAATCAAAATCAAGATTGGACAGCCATTCGTGAACGAATACGTGCACATATTATAGACAAATTATCCAAGATTTTGGGTGTTTCGATTGCTTCATGTATAGCGGTAGAAGATTATTTAGACCCAATACGCATTGAGCAAAGAACATCTAGTTTTAAAGGGGCTTTATACGGAAGCAGCTCCAATGATCGAATGGCGGCATTCTTTCGCCATGCTAATTTTAGTAAGGTAAAAGGATTATATTTTGTTGGTGGAAGTGTACATCCAGGAGGAGGCATTCCGCTTTGCTTATTATCGGCAAAAATTGCGGTTGAAGGCATGCAAGGAAACCTTCAACCACAAAATGGTTAAGCGACTTGTAATTTCGCCATTTTTGATTTCGCGAATTGCGCTTCAGCGTAAGATAAGGTAACTCTGAATTCCTTTTCGTTATTGGAAGGAAGTTCATACATGATTTCATTCAAAATTGCCTCACAGATTGATCTTAATCCTCGAGCGCCTAATTTAAATTCAATGGCTTTCTCCACCATAAAGTCCAGTACCTCTGCATCAAATTGCAATTTAACACCATCCATGTCAAATAAACGGGTATATTGTTTGACTAAGGCATTTTTGGGTTCAGTCAAAATACGCTTTAGTGAACTTGCATTTAACGGTTCTAAATAGGTTAAAACAGGGAAACGACCAATTAATTCAGGGATTAATCCGAAGGTTTTTACATCGGTTGGGATGATGTAACGCAGTAAATCTTCGCCATCAATTCTTTCTTCTGAATTTGAAGAAAAACCTAGCGTTTGACGATTCACTCGACTAGCAATTATTTTTTCAATTCCGTCAAAAGCACCACCACAGATAAATAAAATGTTTTTGGTATCAATTTGAATCATTTTTTGCTCTGGGTGTTTTCTTCCACCTTGAGGCGGAACATTAGCGATGGACCCTTCAAGCAATTTTAATAAAGCCTGTTGAACACCTTCACCCGAAACATCGCGAGTAATGGATGGATTATCTGATTTACGTGCGATTTTATCGATTTCATCAATAAATACGATACCTTTTTCTGCAGCATCCACATTGTAGTCAGCGGCTTGTAAAAGGCGCGAAAGAATACTTTCAACATCTTCACCCACATAACCTGCTTCTGTTAAAACGGTAGCATCGGCAATGCAAAAAGGCACATTTAACATTTTGGCAATGGTTTTTGCTAAAAGGGTTTTACCGGTTCCTGTTCTTCCGACCAAAATGACGTTGGATTTTTCAATTTCAACTTCATCTTTTTCGATCTTTTGATTTAATCTTTTATAGTGATTATAAACGGCAACCGATAATGTTTTTTTTGCATCCTCTTGACCGATAACGTATTGATCGAGATTTTCTTTTATTTCTTTTGGCTTTAAGATGTTGACAGGAGTATTTCCTTGATTTTTAGCAACAATTTGTTCTTCCTTCACAATGGTGTTGGCTTGCACGATACATTGGTCACAAATATGACCGGATACACCGGCAATTAACATTCCTACTTCATTTCTCGATCGTCCACAAAAAGAACAATGGGTGTCTTTTTTTGCCATATATTAAGTTAAAAAAGTCCAACCACTTGATGTAGTTGGACAATAATTATAGATTACAAATATAGTTATTTTGGATTGCGTAGCAAAACTTCATCCACCATACCATAGGTTTTTGCTTCTTCAGAAGTCATCCAATAATCTCGATCTGAATCTGCCCAAACTTTTTCATAATCTTGTTTGGAATGATATGCAATGATATCGTAAAGCTCTTTTTTCAATTTTTGAATTTCTCTAGCAGTAATTTCGATATCTGAAGCTTGTCCTTGAGCACCGCCTAATGGTTGGTGAATCATCACTCTTGAATGTTTAAGTGCAGAACGTTTTCCGTCAGCACCAGCACATAACAAAACAGCTCCCATAGAAGCAGCCATTCCAGTACAGATTGTTGCTACATCAGGCTTGATGTATTGCATGGTATCATAAATTCCTAAACCAGCGTAAACCGATCCTCCAGGTGAATTTAAGTAAATTTGAATGTCTTTTTTAGGATCTACAGATTCTAAAAATAATAATTGTGCATTAATGATGTTTGCTACTTGATCATTGATTCCTGTTCCTAAGAAGATGATACGGTCCATCATTAATCTTGAAAAAACATCCATTTGAGTCATATTTAATGAACGCTCCTCAATAATATAAGGGGTCAAAGATGATTCAATATAATGTTCCATATGCATGCTGCTAATGCCCATGTGCTTGGTTGCATATTTTTTAAATTCGTTGTTATCAAACATGGTATTTCCTTTTTTTGAATTATTGTGTATAAAGATAAAAGCATTGTTTGTAAAACCCGCTTTTTTGCAGAAAAATGTTTCAACTATTTAAAGTTAATTTTTTCTAAGACATGAATTCAAAGCTAAATGCTACTTTTCTACGTTCATGCAGATGTTTTCAAGGTGCTTGAGTGGATAACTTATGTCTTTATTTTTTAATTAGTTGCTTGAAAAATAAAATTTAAAACCATATATTTATGGAGCATGCAGCACATAGACAAGATTAAAAACAAACGAATTCTACTAGGAACCTTAAATTGGGGAATGGGTCATGTTTCCCGCTGCATACCGATCGTTCAACAGCTCCTCGATCAAGGAAATACCGTAATCATTGGTGCGAATGTGGCTCAAAAGAAAGTGTTCAAATCTTATTTTCCAGAAATTCGATTCATCAAACTAGCTCGCTATCCATTTAAATTCAGAGGAAAAGGGAATTTTGCTTGGGATTTGTTTTTAAGTTATCGAGCCTTAAAAAAAAGAAGGGAAGAAGAGGAGATAGAAACCGCAAATTGGGTGGATGAATTGAAAATTGATTTGGTGATTTCGGATGAACGTTATGGGTTGTGGACGGACAAAGTGCCTTCGATTTTAATAACGCATCAGGGGACTTTACCTTTACCTTGGTACCTCTTTTTTATTCAGAAATTACATCTTCGATTGTTGAAACGCTTTGATACCATATGGATGTTAGATAATCATCAACATCAATATGCGGGTAAGCTTTCAGAGTCTCCCTTGGTTCATGTCATTTATTGTGGGATCAAATCAAGATTTTCGCTGTATGCTATTCCGAAAGAAAAAAAATATGAAGAGGTAGCTGTGGTGTCTGGTCCGAATGTTTATGCGCAGCAATTTTACGATGAAATGATTCGTCGAAATCCAAGACCTGAAAAAATCATCATTCCCGATTCGATTCTTGAAGACATCACGATTACGGAAACCGTAGTAGCTAAAAATTGGAAAGAAATTGATGAAATATTAATCCATGCTAAAAAAATCATCTCCAGAAGCGGTTATTCTACGTGGATGGATGTCAATTATTTAAATTGTGCATATGAATTTTCACCAACTCCTGGACAAGCTGAACAATTGTACTTAAATTTGCACATTCAAAAGAACGAAAAACAACAAGAAAAACCCAAAATTGGATTCAAAAAAAGCAACGCATAAACGGTTTTTATTTTACCTCATTCCATTTATTATGGGAGTCGCTTTGTTTTTTATCATCGGTTTTTTCGTTCGCGAGCAATTGTATTTCAAGCCTCACAAAATCAAACAATTTAAGCAGATTACGTTATTTAAAAATTACCAATATCAACTGAATGATCGATTGGCGGATTATTGGAAGGAATCGATGCAAAAAGGAATAAAACCTAAAAATCGAAAAAAAGACATTTGGAAATCCATTCGTGCAGGTCGACTGGTTTTCATCGAGAACAATGGTTTCTATGCTTTGGATACGATGTTTTACAGTTATCCGTATTTAACTCCGAAAGCCAAGGCTCTTTTAGACACGATAGGTCGCCGCTTTCAAGAGAAGTTTGAACATACGCCTTTAGCATGTGTTCGTTTAAAAGTAACCTCCCTCTTGCGAAGTACACGTTCTCTAAAGCGTTTACAGAAACACAATCGGAATGCAGCTAAGCGCAGTGCTCACTTAAATGGTACTGCTTTTGATCTTTCTTATGCTCAATTTTATGGGGAATCTAGTGGTTTTAACTGCCATGAAATGACCCAATTGTCGGATACTTTAGCGAAAGTCATTTACGATTTGAAAGTGGAACAGCAATGTTACGCTACCTTTGAAGTGTGGCAAAAATGCTACCATGTAGTTAGTCGTTAAGGAATGTGAATTTCCTGAGTTAATTGCTTTTACCATTCTTCTATTTTTATATCTTTGTTTCATGTGCGGAATAACGGGAATCATTGATTTTAGGAAAAAGAGTCAACCAGCGGTGTTGGAGTCTATGACGAATACTTTGTACCATCGGGGTCCAGATGGAGGTGCCATCAAGTGGTATGATGGTTTTTCTGCACAAGTAGGTTTCGGTCATCGACGTTTATCCATTATTGATTTGTCTGAATTTGGTGCACAACCCATGGAATGGGGAGAATGGTGTATTTGCTACAATGGTGAAGTGTATAATTACCTAGAAATCAAAAAAGAATTGATTGACCTAGGACATACATTTAACGGGAATTCAGATACGGAAGTCATTTTACATGCCTATGTTGCATGGGGCGAAAAAGCATTGGACAAATTCATCGGTATGTTTGCCTTCGTCATTTACAATGCTACCAAGGAAACCATTTTTATGGCGCGCGATCGGGCAGGAATCAAACCTTTTTTCTATTATTGGAAGGATGGATTGTTCTTGTTTTCTTCAGAGTTAAAGGCATTTCACGAACATCCCCAATTTCAAAAATCGCTCTCGATGGATGCTGTTGCTGCCTTTATGCATTATGGGAATGTACCCGGTGAAGCCTGTATTTTTGAGCATACGAAAAAGTTATTACCTGGTCATCATATAAGTATTTCACTCCAGGAAAGGGATCCCGCCCTTCAAGCTATTCAATATTGGAATGTCTACGATGCGTATAACCAACCCAAATTGATTTTACCCTTTGAGGAAGCAAAAGAAGAAACAAAAAAAATCTTGTTGTCTGCCTGTCAATACCGCATGGTAGCCGACGTTCCAGTAGGTGTGTTTTTATCGGGTGGCTATGATTCCACTGCAGTTACCGCACTCCTACAAGCTGAACAAACGGAAAAATTGAAGACCTTTACAATTGGGGTACCCGATATCGGATTGAATGAGGCGCCCTATGCCAAGGAAGTAGCTCAATATTTAGGTACTGACCATACCGCGATGGAGTGTACGCATCGAGAAGCATTGGAAATTATTCCTGAATTGGCCTATTTCTATGATGAGCCTTTTGCTGATAGCAGTGCAATTCCTACCACCTTAGTGAGTAAATTAGCTAAAAAACAAGTGACCGTAGCCCTGTCTGCTGACGCTGGAGATGAGGTTTTTGCAGGCTATAATCGATATGATTATTTAATGCGCTATGGTGCAAAAATGAAAAAAATACCCGGTTTTGCGCGCAAAACCATGGCGCATTTGATGGATCGAATTCCTTCGCAAGCCCTGCCGGTTTTGAAACATAAATACAATTTTCACAATCGCTACGAAAAATTAAAAGGCATTTTAAAAAATCCGAGCGATGAACAATTGATGTTGAGTTTAAGTCAACAATTTACGCCTCATCAGTTGACCAAGTTGATGAAAGCACCTTTTCAATTAATAGAGACCGCTTACGTTTCAAAAGAGTTGAAGGAATATTCTTCCTTAAGTTACATGATGGCAATCGATTACCAAACGTATTTGGTGGATGATATTTTACATAAAGTTGACCGGGCTACCATGACCGCAAGTTTGGAGGGAAGAGAGCCCTTTCTAGACCATCGAATTATTGAATATGCCGCTAAATTGCCAGATCATTTTAAATACCATCAAGGAGAAAAAAAATACATTTTGAAGGAAATCGTACACGATTACGTTCCCAAAAGCATGATGGATCGACCTAAGATGGGCTTTGCGATTCCAATTGCCACATGGATGCAAAACGATTTGCGCGATTTGGTAGAATCGGTATTGAACGAAAAATTAATTACTGAACAAGGTATTTTTCATTGGCCATACATCGAGCAATTGAAGAATGATTTTTTTGGCGGAAAAAAAGAATACGATCAAAAAATGTGGTACCTCTTCACCTTTCAATTATGGTACCAACGATGGATGTCTTAAGCCTTTAAAAGGTTAATCCTTGAATAGGTCAATTTCTACTTCATTGCGATAGATATCCTCTAAAGTCTCTCTTTTTCGGATTAAATAAGTTTCACCTTGATACATAAGTACTTCAGCAGGTCGTAATCGAGCATTGTATTGATTACTCATAGAGAATCCGTAGGCACCCGCATTGTGAATGGAGAGAATATCGCCTTCGCGTACCTCTTGCAACATACGGTCGTAACCTAAGGTGTCACTTTCGCAAATATTACCAACAACTGAGTAGAGTTTTAAGTCGCCTGTCGGGTTCGATTCATTGACAATTTTATGATACGCATTATAAAACATCGGGCGGATGAGGTGATTTTGACCGCTATTAACCCCAACAAAAACAGTGGAAGTGGTTTGTTTCACCACATTACATTTCACAATCAATTTTCCTGCGTCACTCACTAAATATTTTCCAGGTTCAAACCACAATTCCAAATCTCTGCCATAGGATTGACAAAAATTTTGAAACGATTGCGTGATTTTTTTTCCAACTTTTTGAATGTCGGTTGCCATATCTCCTTCTTTATATGCGACTTTAAATCCACTTCCGAAATCCATAAATTGTAAATCAGGGAAGTCAATCGCTAAATCATAAAGCAATTGAGCGCCATTTAAAAAAACATCTGCATCCATGATATCTGAACCGGTGTGCATATGTAATCCCACTACTTTCATAGTGTAGTTATTTACAATACGGTGGATTAAACGATGTTGATGGATTGAGATGCCGAATTTCGAATCGATATGTCCCACAGAAATTTGCGCATTACCTCCAGCCAGGATATGGGGGTTGATTCGAATGCAACACGGAACTGTATCACCATATTTTTGACCAAACTTTTCCAAGATACTTAAATTGTCGATATTTATGTGTACGCCAATTTCAACTGCCGCTACAATTTCATCGAATGCCACCCCGTTAGGGGTAAACATAATTTCATTCGCTTGGAATCCAGCACGAAGTCCCAATTGGATTTCTTCCAAGGAAACAGCATCAAGGCCCGCTCCAAGTCGACGCATTAATTTTAATATGGCCTGATTATTTAGGGCTTTAAGCGCATAGTGAAGTTTAACTTCTATCGGTTCAAAAGCCTTTTTAAGTTGATGGTATTGTGTTTCAATTTGATGTCCTTCATAGACATAAGTAGGTGTACCAAATTTTTCGGCTATTGTTGTAATCATCTTATTTTTTTTGCAAAGATAGGTTATTTGATTTAAAAATAAACACACTTGTTAATAATATAACGCATTGATTCCAATCTTCCCCCTTTGGAGTCTGATATGGGTCATTATCCTCCCCCCTTACCGCCGAAGGCAGCAACGCAGTTAATCCCCCTCCAAAGGGGAAAACGAGCCTCCCCCTTTGGAGTCTGATATGGGTCATTCTCCTCCCCCTTAATCCCCCTCCAAAGGGGGAGACCAGTTCCCTTATCGTTTTTAAGTTATTCATTTGTATTTAAAGTAGAAAGTGGTTCCAACCTTCCCCCTTTGGAGGGGGGCAGGGGGGAGGACCTTCTTAAAACATCCTTCAAGGAGAGAGGACCCTGTAAAGTATCAGCCATTTAACGGGTAGGAATCAAAACAAATCAAATTTTCTAGCAATTCATTTTTTATAAACCAATTATTTCCATAAATTAAATAAACAAACCACTTACGATGAATAACCACTACAATAAAAATCTAAAAGATTTTGCACATGAATTAAGAACAGAAACAGTCTCTAAAGCGGAGAAATATATCTGGAAATCCTTATTATCTCGAAATAGATTAGGAGTTAAGTTTAAACGACAGCGTCCCATAGATCAATTTATTGTAGATTTCTTCAGTCAAGAAATTGGGTTGATCATTGAAATCGATGGAAGTTCTCATTATCTTAAGCCTGAGTATGACGCTTATAGACAGGCTAAATTAGAGGCTTTGGGATATAAAATATTGCGTTTTTATGAAGGTGAGGTTTTGATCAATATTGGCGATGTGCATACAGCGATTAGTCATGCGATTGATTGTTTGAAAAAGGAGATTTAAACTTTCTTCCTCGATGGAGTCTGATATGGGTCATTATCCTCCCCCTTACCGCCGAAGGCAGCAACGCAGTTAATCCCCCTCCAAAGGGGGAAACGAGTCTCCCCCTTTGGAGGGGGGCAGGGGGGAGGACCTTCTTAAAACATCCATCAAGGGGGAAAACCTATAAAATCAAAAAATAGCTTTTATTTCTTTTCGATGGCCTTTTCTAAAATGGCTAAATATTTTGGGGCATTGGCTTTGACCGAGTATTCGTTTTCGATGGTTAATTTCCCTGCTTTTCCAATTTGAATCCTTAGGGCATCGTCTGTGAGTAGTTTCTCCAATATTTGAAACCATTCTTCTGCTGTTTCGACTAAGTAACCATTTTGTCCATTGGAAATGATTTTATTGTTGACACCTACAGGCGACATGACGGTAGCAATTTCTAAAGCCATGTATTGTAATCCTTTGAATCCACATTTGCCTTCTGCCCATTGGTCTTGCGTTAAGGGCATTACACCAATTTGAATTTTAGCCAAATCTTCAATTTCAGAATCTTTATTCCACGGGATATATTTCAAAGATTGAATTTTTAAATTTGGATTTTTGTTAGAAATGACATGAAATTCAAAGGTGTATTTTTTTTCTAATTGACTCAAAATTGGTTCTAAAAAGTCTAGGTATTGCATGGTGCTGTGTGTGCCTGTCCATCCAATTACAAGTGGTTTTTGAGTTTGATCACAAAGGATGTTATGATGGTTTTCAGTGTCAATTGTGGTTGGAATGACCATCACGTTTGGATTATATTGTTTGGCATAATTCGCCAAATACTCATTACCAGCTGAAATATAAGTAGCCCATTTTATTATTTTCGGCACCTTCCAATATGCTTTTATTCGATGAAATTTTGCATTTGCTTCTGAATAATTTGGCAGCCAAATCGCATCGTCGAAATCATAAACAATTGGCTTTTTCCATAATTTAGCAATAATCCATTCAAATATGGGAGGACCCAAAGGACTTGCTTCTCTAAAAATGAAAACAACATCATATTTGTAGATGGTAAACATTAAAAACCATCTTTTTATGAAGCCTACGAAAATAGTTGAGATTTTATTTAATATTTTTCCTGGTTTATGATAAATATTCCAACCATTTAGATTTATAAACGATTTTATTGAGATTTTATAATTGTTATCCTTTAAAATTGTTAGATATTGTTCATACCTAAACCTTTGACCAGGTGCTAGGCCAGATGGATATGGTTGTATGATTAAAATCTTCATTTTTTTCTACCTATTGCATGCCAGTATGGTTCACCTTCAGAAAATTGAATTTCTGTTAGTCCACAATCAGTCATCATTTGGTGAATCTCTTTTTTAGAAAAGCGCTGTTCCAATGGCGTGCCAAATCTATCAAGGGCATCGTTTCTGATGATGTTCCATGATTTATCCATGTAGTAGGAAAGTGGAATTTTTTTAGCCAAATTATTGAATCCAATGAATCTAATAAATCGCGCTAAATTGATAAAAGGCAAATAAATCAAAACTGCAATGGCATCACATTTGAATTTTTTTAAACCATTCGGAAGCTTAGATACGATACTTCTTATCAAAGTGGATGCATGAAAAATGAGTTTGTAAAAGCTACCTCTATTGTCTAGACTGTAATATAAATACACTAAGAAATAGCCTTCTGGCTTGACTTGATCAACACATTTTTGCATTGCCCTCTTGGTATCCGGAATGTGATGCAATACCCCTAAACTAAAAACTAAATCAAAGGAGTTTTCAGTAAAAGGTAAATGTTCAACACTCGCTTGTGTGATACGAACGTTTTTTTCTTCTTTAAGCAAATAATGTGCAGATAAAACGGCTTTACTTGGATCAACAGCCTCAACAAACTTCGCTTTTTTACAGATATATTTAGTCCATCTTCCTGTTCCACAACCCATGTCTAATACACTTGCTTCTTTAAGATTCAAGCTAGGTGGTAATATATCAAAATATTGGTCTCCAACTTCTTTGATTTCTTGGTCAGTAAATGCTGCAAATTTTGACCATTCTTCACCAAATGAGGCAACGGTAATAGGGTCAATGTTTTCGTCTTTTTCACCTAAAAATGATGCAATTTTCGCATCATCTATGTTTATTTCGCTTTGTATATTGTTTTTATATGGTATCATAAATCGTTTTGTATAATTGAATCCCATTGTTTAATGAAAAATAGGCTTCAGCACCTGCTCGAATGGTATCCGTATCAAATTTAGTAGTTTCCATTTGTTCAATGGCTATTTGGTAGTTTATTTCATTCAATTCCTTAACAAGGATTCCGCTGTGGTAGTTATGAATGATTTGATCTGAATCGCCTACTCCAGCATTGCAAAATACAGGTATACCCATGGCCATTAGTTCTCCTTGTTTGACGGGTGAAGAAGAAATTTTAGAATAACTTGGCTTGATGAAAAATACGGCATATTTCCAAGTTTTAACTTTATCTTTTATTTCATCTCTCGTCGCTTCTTCAATAATGAAATCATTTGCTTGTAAACCCAATGCAAGTCCTTTTTTAAGTATTAATTGAGGATCATCTTTGGTTAAAAAATGAAATTTTGCAGTATTATGCAAAGCTTTATAAACTTTAAAAAAAGCCAACATTTCATCCAGTAAATACCACGTACCTAGCGAACCGATGTAACCTAAATTGGTATATTCATTTGACCTTTCCACTTTTGAAAACACCTCTAAATCTGTGCAACATGGTATAACACGAATGGGTGAAAATTGTTCCTTGTATAAAACCTCCCACTTTTCCATTTCAAGTTTCCCTGCGTTTGTTAAGGAAACGGTAGCCATACTTTCTTTTAAAAATTGGATTTCTTTCTTTTTAAAATAGGTGTAAACGGTCTTAAAAATTGGATTTTTCAAATTCCATAGGCCTCCATCAACTCGTTCATCTGCCCAAAAGCCACGCATGTCAAAAATAAATGGAACATTTCGTTTTCTTTTAAAATGTAAACCAATCATGGCAGCAATGTAACTTCTACAATGTATTAAATCAAACTGTTTTATTTGGTGTAATTTTAAGGAAACTTTTTTCATCTTCGATACATCCCTCATGGTTGAAATTACTGGAGGTTTTTTGGTGTAAAATTGTGGATGCCAATCGATATTATTCCTTTTACAGATGGCTGAAATCGTTTCTTTTTGTTGCTCAAAACGCTCTTTCTTTTCAAAGCTAATCAAAGTAAATGAATAGCCTTCTTTCGTTAATCCAATCAAATAGGGCAGCACCTGACTTTGACCTAAAGGATCCGTCATGCCATCGTAAGAAAGATATAGTATTTTCAAGGGGTGATTCATTTGCGAATAAAGATAATAAAAATTGGCTACGACTTCGGAAAGATTTTATTGTATATGGATTCTCTGAGATAATGTTTGTTGTTTTTTCCTCCCCCCTGCCCCCCTCCAAAGGGGGAATCACGTCTCCCCCTTTGGAGGGGGATTAAGGGGGAGGACTCTGTCGAGTATCAGACTCCCTAGGGGGGAGGACTCTGTCGAATATCAGATTTAAAACAAAGACAATGCTAATTTTTAAGGTCCTATGCTTTTACTTGAAATGACAATAAGACTTTCTTAATCCCTTCTCTCAAAGGCGTTAAATCTCTTTGAAGTAGACTGCGCATTTTTTCAATATCTGGTTGTCTGCGGGTCATGTCACCTTCTGGTAAAGCAGGAAGATATACTATTTTAGAGGAAGAACCGGTCATTTCAATGACGATTTCAGCCAATTCTTTGATCGTGGTAATGTGATCGTTTCCGATGTTAAAAATTTCGTTGCGTGCTTGATCGCTATGCATGGCAGCAATACATGCTTCGATGTTGTCGTCGATGAAGCAAAACGTACGGGTTTGAGAACCATCCCCATAAATCGTGATATCTTCTCCCTTCAAGGCAGCATGAATGAATTTAGACATGACAAAATCTTCACTTTGTTTTGGTCCGTAGGTGTTGAAAAACCTAAAGATCGTATAATCTAAGCCGTAGGCTTGTTGGTACGATTTGAAATAAGCCTCGCCAACATTTTTTACAATGGCATAAGGCAGTCTTGAATTCAAAGGTGTCGTTTCTTCATGTTGCGGTAAATGCACAGGTTCACCGTATACTTCTGAAGAGGAAGAATAGAAAACGCGTTTCACGCCATGGTCTTTGGCGAGTTCTAATACATACTTAAAACCTTGAATATCATCCAAAACCATGATGGGGTTTTCCAAGGTGCGTTTGACCCCTACCAAGGCAGCATAATGGAACACATAATCAAAGGAAAATTGTTTGAAAATGGCAGCTAAAACACCTGCTTCGTTAACATCTCCTTCAATAAATGTACAAGCGGCATGCATTGGTAAATTACGATGTTTACCGGTTACAAAATTATCGACTAAGACCACTTGATGACCTTGTTTTAATAATTCATCGGCCAAACAACTGGGAATGAATCCTGCACCGCCTGTGATTAATATTTGCATAGTTTTCGGGTTGTTGGGCTAAAGGTACTTTTTTTTCTTTAAATATGTTTTAAAAAATGGTCATTTTGAGGATGACATTTACTCAAAATATTTTATTTTGAAATAAATCATTAATTGTTTAATCAATTCAAATTTTAAATTTAACTTTTTTGCCATTCCTGCAATCATGTAATGATTTTTAAGCAAAACTGCTTTTTTTAACTTGTTTGGAATATGATGATTTTCTTTAAGTAAATTAAAAAAATGCTTATTGTCTCTAAAAAGGGATAAGTTCATTTTTTGTGACATACTATTGGAATGAATGCGGTAATGTAAAGGAAATCCTTCTAAATGCTTACTTTTTAAACCTTTATTTCCAGCTTCGATTAATATATATTTATCAGCAGTACTAGCTAATTCAACGTTAAAGCGAATGCCTTTTTTGATTAAATGATTTCTTGCATATAACAGATTGCTTGGAATACTTGCCACATTATTTGCATAAAGAAGTATATCGTCTAAAAAATTATAATCTGGTGCTTTATATTTGGTTTCTAATGTGTTTTGATCCTGGCTAAAGGTTAGGATATTAGAGCCGCAAATTGAATAATCTTCATTCTCTTCTAAAAAATCAATCCTTCCTTTTAAAAAATTTTCAGTTAATATATCATCTGCATCAAGAAACAAAATGTATTTTCCTTTAGCGAGATTTAAACCTTTATTCCTTGTGTCAGACACCCCACTATTTGTTTTATGTATTACTTTTATTTCGGGATGTATATTCGCTAAATGGTCTATGATTTTGCCTGTATTATCAGTACTGCCATCGTTTAAAATAATGACTTCAAGGTCCTTTATGCTTTGGTTTAAAACTGATTGCACAGTTTCTTCAATATACTCAGCAGCATTATAGGCGGGTATGACAACAGTAACTAACATTATTTTTTACAAATAGCCAATTGTGTGACACACTTTTCTTTGATAATTTGAGTATCTGGATTTAATTGGTAATCTTCTAGAAGTGGGTATTGGGTTTTGCCAATTAATAAGCGAAGTGGTATGTCTTGAATTGAAATAGGAATTTTTCTTATACCTCTTTGATAGTGAAATTTTTCAAAACTTTTGGCAATCGCATATGCTAAATTGGTTTTGTTTTTATAACGTATGTATTCTTGACCGTAAATTTCATAATTTTCAAATCTGCTAGCAATTAGTTCTTTAAACTCTTCTGGTGTAAATTCTTGTGTATGAAAAGGATTGGTTACTATTCCGGTTGGACTGTTTAAATAAATATTTGGTGTAGAAATGAATAATATACCTCCCGGTTTAACTACTCGTTTAAATTCATCCAACATTTTTTCAAATGAAGTTGTATGTTCAATGGTTTCAAAAGATACAATCACATCAAAATATTCATCTTCATAGGGGATTTGAGTGCCATCTATAACTTCAAATTTTAATTTGTCATTTTTCCAAATCGTCTTGTTTTCATCAATGGCTTTTTCATCTAAATCTGCTCCAATTACAATGTTGGCTTTTTTTGCTAAAATATTGCTACCAAAACCTGTGCCACATGCAATGTCTAGCACTTTGTCGGTGTTTTTTAAATGCTTTAAGACTTCTTCATATCTGTGAATATGCTCAGCCCACCAAGGTGATTTTTCTTCAAGTAGTTGACGTTCGGATGACATGTATTTATTGTTTTAAAATAAAGGTAGTGTTTTTGGAGAAAATAACAATTTTAAATATGGGCTTTACATTTGTTCAATTCACTTTTCTAAAGCGTATCCATAAATTTATACTAAGTAACAAAACCCATAAATACTTAGAAAGGTATTCGGTGACCAAGTGAAAGGCAGCCATTTTCGTTCCTTTGATTACATTGATATCAACTCGTTTAATGCTCTTGTTTTTAAAAAACGATTGGGCGTGTTGGTTGTATTTTTTTTCGTACGCTTTTTTGTATGTTTTGTGTTGAATCATTTCTTGATAAGAAGGGTGTTCCAGGCTGTCAAATTCGGCTTCCAGATTGGTGTCGTAAAAATGCCAGCCCCCCTTGTACCATACACTTACGGCATAATGCCCTGAATTAAGGTCTTTGTTTTTGGTCATGGCCGTGGTAGCGAAGCGAATGCCCAATTTTTGCAATTGGTCTTGAAATAAAATACCTTGCTGCGAGCAAGCCGCCATAGGGTATTGAATGATTTTTTTCGGTGTGGTATGGAATAAAAAGTCTTGCCAGAACAGTTTACCAGCCAACCAAGCCATCCAATTCTCATCGGGTTGCACCTCTGAATAGCCATGGTAAAAGCGTTTTTTGAGCAAAGAATCGATGAAATGTGCAATGTATACGGTGTCCTGATGCGAATGCTCAAAGGTGGCTTTTACGCGTTGATCCAATTCTTCAAGGGTGTTTAATTGGGTCAATTGCCTTGTAAAAGCCTCCTCGTGAATCATTGGTTGCTCGCGTTTCACATAACCAAACAGTAGAAAAGCTAAGGAGCAAAGAATCCAAATCCAGGACAAAATGAAATAAAGTCTTTTCAAGGGAAAAATCATTTTGCGAAATTATTAAATTATTTCAATTTTGAATAGGTACTTTGAATTTTATCAACCCCCCAAGTTTGATGCGCAAAATCTTTAATGCTATTTCCTAATTCTTGTCTTTTATCTTTATTTAAAAGAAGTTTTTGGGTTTCACTTCCTAAAACTTTATAATTAAAAGCCTCAACACCAATGTAATTTTCATCATTTTTTAAAGTTCCTTTTAACCAATCCATTTCATAGGCAATTACTGGTAATCCAAAAAACGCAACTTCTCTTAATGCTGAACCTGTTAAAGGAGAAAGGAAAATATCTGATGTTAAATAATAGTCAGCAATTTCTATAAGTGTTTTTTGTCCTAAAAAGTGAATTTTATCTTGAATTTTTAAGTCTTCACTTAATTTTTTTAACTCAATTAGGTCTTCTCCAGAACCAATAATGTTTAAATGTAAATCAATACCAAGATCTTGAACTATTTTTATTGCTTTAATTGCATGGTCAACACATTTTTCACTTTTTAATCTTGAAACCAGTAAGGCGTTATAGCTATCCTTTTTAATTGAAATATAAGATGAATTTTTTATTTTTTCTAAAAAGTATGGAGAAGGTATTTCTTCAATAAATAATTCTAAAATTTCAAGTTTTTTACTAAATGTTTTATCATTTTGTAACCATTTTATGTATTCACCTAAGGATTTAGAAGTTATTACTTTATAACAAGTTCTAGCACTTAGTTTCAATAGATATTTTTCAATTGAAATAGGTATTTTATAACTTAATGACTTCCCAGTAATTTTATACATTAAAGAAGGAATTGTAATTGGAATTAAATATATTGGATTTTTAATTTTGTTTGAAAACATAAAAATCCAAAATAGAAATACTTGTTCGTAAGAAAAGTAACAATCAAATTTCAATCGTTTTCTTAAGTTATATAAAATAAATGGTGCTAATAAAATATTTTTTAAATAGTTTCCTTTTCCTAAAGTAAGAATTATGGTATTGTTATTTCTGTAAATTTTTTTATCGGAATGGTGATTTAAAAAAACTAAAAAAACTTTTTCAGATAAGTTCTCATAATGTTTTAATTGCCACATATTACTATCTAGGTCATTAATTGCGGGAGAATATCCTGCACTCATATTAACGATTGCAATTTTCTTCCATTTCATTTTTTATATTTTAATAATGTAACAAAATTTTTAATTTCAAAATTAGACTTTTTAATTTCAAAAAGAATCATACTTATTAAAAGACTAAAAACTACTGCGAAAAAATAATGTATTTTATCAGAATATTTTAAAATTAGAATTATAAAAAGGAAGAATATTATGTAAACAGAATAAATTAAATATTCTTTGTATGCATATCGATTAAATGTGTAAATATGTATTATTATTAGAGATATTGAGATGGATAAAAAGGTTGATAGTGATACTCCAATAATACCGTAATCTTTAATTAAAATGAAATTTCCAAGAATATTAATAGCTGCTCCAATGATTGAAATAATCATTGAAAGTTTAATTATTCTTTGAGCTAAAATAAATGGTGAGAAGGCAATTATATTGATAAATGCAAAGATTGAAGTAATAATAAGTATAGATAATGGAACTAAAAATTCATCATTATTTAATTTGTAAAAATATTTTAACACAAAAGAAATAACATAAAAAACCATTATGCTTAATAAAGAATAAATAATAACGATTTGCGGTAAAAACTTAGTAAAAAATAGTCGTAGAGTCTGATCTTTATTTTCTGTAATACAACTTGTTATCCAATTTAAAAATAAGGAAGAAAGTAGTGTTGGAATTTGTAAATACATTCCATAAAATTGAAATATGATATAATAATTTATTAAATCTATTTGGCTTAAATAATGTTTTATAAAAAATTGATCTATTGCACCAGTGGTTAAAAAAGATACAAAAACAGTTGCAATTAGAGGAGTAGAATCTTTTAAATAAAGTTTCAAACTTTTCAGTGAAAATGATATTTTTATATATTTTTTTAGTTTAATATAACCATAAATTATTGCTAAAATATTACCTGAAATAATTGAGATTAATAATGTATTTAAATTGATTTGATTTAAATACCAAAAAATTAAAAACAAAATTAGGGGTGTTAGTTTGTCTATGAAAAGCATAAAACTATATGCTTTTATAAGTTTAATACTTTGTAACGAATTATGTAAATGCCAAAAAACGATTTGAATTATAAAAAATATAAGCGAAAATCTAATTATTATTAGATTAGTGTTTAAAAAAGCAGATAGATATTTATCCCAAAAAAAAGAGGAGCATATTAAAATCAAACCTAATCCAATAGTAAAGAGTAATCTTGAAAAAAATAAATGATTAAGTTTTTGTGTATTATTATAATAGGCAAGCCCATCTCTTATATATAAAGGTTGTGTCCAATTTATAAAAAGTAGACATAGTTGATTAATTGTTATAAAAATTATAATTTGACTTAAAAAGTCATTAAATTCAAAATATTTTAATAGCCATATAAATAAAGCAGAAAATAAAGCAGAGGAAAATTGACCAATACTAAGTATTAAACTATTTTTAAGAAAATTTGATTTATCCCAATTAGATTTATGTCTATCCATATTTATTATTTTACTGGATTTCCATATTTTATTTGATTGTTAGAAATGTTTTTTAAGACTAAAGATCCCATGCCTATTAATACATTTTGTCCAATTTCAATCCCATTTTTAATATTGGAGCCAGCGCCTATATAGGAATTTGGATTAATTGTCACATTTCCTGCAATAAGCACTTTTCCGCAAATCATAGTATTTTTTTTAATAATCGAATCATGATGAACAATTGAACCCGCTAATATAATTACATTATCTTCTATAATAGTATTTGGTCCAATAATGACACCTGCACTAATAAAAACGTTTTTTCCTATTGTTGAATACTTTGAAATGATAGCTGATGGATGAATTATCGTTGCAAATCGATCCGCAGTTAAATTAAACCCTTTAATAATTTCTTCTCTTTTAGAAAAACTTGAAGCGCTGCCATGAACAAGAATTAATTTTGCCCTTGGATGTTTTAAAATTTCATTCCTATTATAGATATTTATCCCATATTTATTACTTCCAATCAAATCATGATCATCAGAAATAAAGGCTACTTTAGTGTTGTCTTTTATTGCGTCTAAAACTTCTAAACCTGAACCACTGTATGGAAAAATAAAAAATTCAATCATTTTTTAATCCTTGTAAAATGTTAGCACAAACTTCTTGAATTTCTTCTCTTTTAAGTTTTTCATATAAAGGCAATACCAATCCTTTTTGATTGGCTTTTAAGGCATTGGGAAAAAGCAAGGCGGCATTCAGTCCATATTTTTTTTGGTAAAAGGTTTCCTTTGGAATGCATTGCGCACCCAAATTCACCCCAATCCCTTTATCTTTCATCTTTAGAATGAATACATCTCGATCCACCTCATCTGGAACTAATACATGAAAAGATTGCCAAGTGTGCCAATGATTCGCAGGAACCATAGGAAGCACAAAAGCAGCTTCTGCTAAGGTTTCATGGTAAATTGCTGCTAAGGTTTGTTTATAGGAAATAATCTCTTCGAAGCGCTGAAATTGACTTAGCACTAAGGCCGCTTGAAGGTCGGTCAAACGGTAATTAAATCCTGCTTGCACAAAATCCATTTTTCCTTCGCGGTATTCGATACCATGATTTCTAAGTATTCTAACTTCACGTGCAAAGGCATCGTTATTGGTTACAAGAAGTCCACCCTCACCAGCAGTAATTGCTTTTCTAGGATGAAAAGAAAAAGAACCGAAATCACCTCGAGTTCCTGCAAAATGAGCTCCATCTTTTGCCCCTAAAGCACAAGCTGCATCCTCAATTACGGTTAAATTGAATTTTTTCGCAAGTACAAGAATCAAGTCAAGATTGCATGCCAAGCCAAATTCATGAACGGGAATAATCGCTTTCGTATTGTCGGTTATAGCGGATTCTATTTTTGAAGGGTCGATATTAAACGTAGCTAACTCAATATCTACAAAAACCGGTTTAGCTCCTACTAATTCAACGACATTTGCGGTAGCAATATAGGAAAGCGCAGGAACAATGACCTCATCCCCAGGCCCTATACCGGCCGCTAATAAAGCAAGGTGTAAAGTGGCAGTACCATTGGACAGGGCAATGGCATGTTTAACGCCCAAATAAGCAGCGATTTGTTGTTCAAGTGCTTCTACATTTTTACCTTGAATCAGCATTCCAGACTTTAAAACCTCCACCACCGCTTCAATATCTTGCTTTTGAATGTCGGGAACCATTAAAGGAATGAAGCGATCGGTAGCCATTACATTATGGTTTTAAAATATTCTGCTGTATTTAAAATCCCCTCCTCTAAGTCTACTTTTGCCTTAAAACCTAACACTTCTTCTGTTTTTTTAACCGAAGGGATTCTCAATTCAATATCGGCAGATAATTGTTCTCTAAATAATATTTTGGAGGAAGAATTTAGCACGCGACATACGGTTTGAGCTAAACCTAAAGTCGTAATTACGGCTCTTGCGTTACCCAAATTAAAACTTTCTCCAATTGCTTTTGGATTTTCGATGCAACGCATTAAACAATCTACAAAATCATCTACATAACACCAAGCGCGAATCTGAGATCCGTCTCCATTTATATAGATATCTTCGTTTTTAAGCGCTTTTTTGATAAAGATTTGTAGTGCACCCTCACCTGTTTGACCTGGTCCATATACATTAAAAGGTCTTACGGTTACTGTTGGTAGTTTATGTTGTGAGTAATAAGCATGTGCTAAATGTTCACCAGCTAGTTTACTAACTGCATATGTCCAACGTGCTTCACCAGCTGAACCAGCTACTGTATTATCTCCTTCTGCAGATTTATAGGCCATTGAACCAAAAATTTCTGAGGTCGAAAAATCAATAAATCTATCTTTAACATTATTTATTCTTGCAGCTTCTAGAGCATTCGCAGTTCCAATCATATTAACGGTCATTGTTTTAACAGGATCTTTAATTACTGTGTCAATGCCAGCAATACCAGCAGCATGAACAACAATGTCAGCACCTTTCATTGATTCAATTAACAACTCCTTGTTCAAGACATCACCAATCACAATTTTTAAGTTGGGATGCGTTTTATAACTGCTATCACTTAACGTATCTCGATGAAAATTGTCATAGACAATGACTTTATTATGATCTATTAAATTTTTGATTAAAGTATTTGCTATAAAACCAGCACCACCAGTTATAAAAATTGTTTTGTTTTGCAGCATGTTTTTAAAAATATTTATAAAGATATCAATTGTTTTTTAATTTTAACTTTTAAAGTTGATCTATGGATTTAATAGTTTCACTTTCTTTGTTTTTGTGAATTTGATAAATATAATACAAAATAAACAAATACAAGGCCAATAGGGGTATTTTAAAGCGCACCAAAGCACCGAAATTGTAAGAAGAGATGCCAATGGCGTAGGCAAAAAAGAGTACAAAGAAAAGTCCACCCAATAAATAGGGGTTTTGGCGTAGAATTTGAAAAAAATGTTTTCCACAACGCAGCAAAACCCAAAGCGTAAAAACCAAAAGAAAGAGGGATTCCAAAGCATTCAACAACATAAACGCATTGTGTGTTTCCCAAATATAAGGTCTAAATAACGTTACATTGACGCCTTGAGGAAACTTGGCCAATAAGCCACCAATTGTATAATCGTTAATGTGTAAGTCGTAGGCGGAGCCTCCCAATTGTTTATGCCACGAGTGAAAACCTTCCATTTGGGTCAATACCCGATCGGTATTGTATTTTTTGGATTGTTCCGCAATGTTTGCAAATCCCAGGTAACCCAAGAGCGCAAAAGTACCCAATAAAAAAGGAATGGAAATGAGGCGCAGGAATAAGGATTGAATGCGTTTGTAGGAGATTAAAAAACCGGTAATGAGTACCCATACTAAAAAAGCAATGGTGATGTAGGCTTTTAATTGGTAGATGAGGTAAAACAACAAAAGCATCCAAATGCTGCGCCAAAAAAGGGAACCTTGAAAATAGAGTAAGCGGTAAAATAAGGCAACACCAATGGAAAAACAGGCCAAGGTAACGGTATCTTTCATGATACCACTACCCCAGAACAAGACTGTAGGAAAAAGAAAGTTGATCATGAACAGGAAGCGGCTTTTTCCCGGTAAGATTTGATGCATGGTGGAAAATAAATACCAAGAACCGAGCATGGAAATCAAGGAGAGAAACAGTGTAGTGCCCAAAAAGGTTTGAAAGCCTAAAAAGGCAAAAGGGGAACTTAACTTCAACATGAACCATTCTTCGGGAGCTTGGGCAAATAAAATGAAGATGCCTTTTTGATACAACAATTGCTGCGCTTCCGCGTGATCCATGCCGAGCAATTGAAAATAGAAAACGGGATTTTCGGTTAGAATATCGGCTAATTGGGCTGCACCTTGGTAGTAGTAAGTGGTGTCTCCTGAATTGTAATAGTAATTATAGACCATTACAAAGGCAAAGCCACCCAAAACTTTGAGTAAGAAACCGGGGAATAAATAGCGGGATAATTCATTTTTCCATACGGTACTGTAAAAATACAGAAAGGTGCCCATGACAAATAACCAAAAAAAGAAAATGAGGTATTCGTAGATGTCGATGTTGATCATGAGACGCGCCGCTTTTGTAGGGTAAAAATAACAATAAAATTGGGACTTCGCTCTTCTTAGTTGTTGTTTTTGGCTTAAGGAGCTTGTTTCTCTCCCCCTTTGGATTTGAAAGCAGACATTTATCGTCTGTTGAGGGGCAAGGGGGGGATCCATCTATAATATCCCTCAAAAAAGAAAACCAGTTGAGTCTTTTCTCTCCCCCTTTGGAGGGGGGCAGGGGGAGGATTCTGACGAGTATCAGACTCCGTCGAGGGGAGGATTCTTTCTAATATTCGCTGAAAAAGTAAACCAGTTCAGGTTTTTCTCCTCCCCCTAACCCCCTCCCAAGGGGGAAATATCTTCACCTTAAAACGCTAATCTAGCCTCATCCCTCCCAAGGGGGAAACATCTTCACCATCGGTTTTAAGCTATTCATTTATATATAAAGTAGAAGGGGGTTCCAATCCTCCCCCTTTGGATTTGAAAGCAGACATTTATCGTCTGTCGAGGGGCAAGGGAGGATCCATCTATAATATCCCTCAAAAAAGAAAACCAATTGAGACTTTTCTCTCCCCCTTTGGAGGGGGGCAGGGGGGAGGATTCTGACGAGTATCAGACTCCGTCGAGGGGAGGATTCTTTCTAATATTCGCTGAAAAAGTAAACCAGTTCAGATTTTTCTCCTCCCCCTAACCCCCTCCCAAGGGGGAAGATTTACCTTAAAACGCTAATCTAGCCTCATCCCTCCCAAGGGGGGAACATCTTCACCATCGGTTTTAAGCTATTCGTTTGTATTTAAAGTAGAAGGGGGAAGATTTACCTTAAAACGCTAACGGACGATAAGTGTTTACTTTTGAAATCTGAATGGAGAATCAAACCTAGAATTCGTAACAACGATTGGGTTTCCCGAGGCGGATCGATAGGGTTAGTCCAAAAAAAGTGTACCAATCTTTAGTCGCCGCATTACCTCTTTTTCCAAAGCGGTTTCCGTCAAGGGATTTATTGGACATGGCAGCAGAACTTGGTCCATTGGTAGCAGCAAGTTCAACCGGGTCGATGTATTCATTGCTGCCTACATCGTCTAAATAATCGGTAAAGGTTTTGCGAATGCCTGCTTCCAAACCGATGCTCATTTTTGGTCCGAGGGAGAATTTTGCGCCTACACCTAAAGGAATAGCCAATTGAATGAGGCTGTAGCGCCCTCGATTCGATAAATCAGTACCTTGTCCTTCGGTAGCTAAAGGTTGCAGGGCTGTCCAACCGCCATTAGCCGTGCTTCCCATCGGATTCATGCGGAATAAGGCCAATTCCGCCAATAAATAGGCAGTACCTCGGTGTCGTTTACTCCCCAACTGAAATTTCAGGTAATGGAATTCAACGCCGGCTCCCAATTCAAAAATATTGGATTTAAAATCTAGGTTTCGATTTCTAAAAATATCCCATGAGGCATCTTGATCGCTTGCTTCCACACTGCCAAACGTGAAATTAGCACGGAAGGTTAGCCGTGGATTTTTATGGTAGCGGTAAAAAATACTGGCTGCGGGTTTGATGCGATTGATTTTAAAAAATGGATTCAAATCGCCTAAATAATGCGCACCGCCTAGCATGATTCCAAGTTCAGATCTTGAAATGCGGTTGTGTTGTTGACTGAATAGCAGTGAACACCAAGCAAGATTTAAAATCAAGAACAAATACTTCATGTGCGTATTAACGTAAAAAATGTTTTTTCATTGTGCGAGTGCAAAGATAGGAATTTTTTACCTTGCCTCCTCATCCAAGAACTTCTGCTCACATGCAGAAAAATGGGACAAAAAAAAGGCCATTCGAAAATGACCTTTTTAATAGGGTATGGAATGAATTAATTCGAAGCTAAAGCCACAAAATCATCGTAAGAAACTTCTTTCTCGTTTAATTTTACGGTGCTTTTGAAATAATTCGTCAGTTTTTGTTCTGCTAACATATCGTAGATGCGATTTGCTTCTTCTTTATTTTGCAATACGCTCAATGCCGATTTCGTTAATTCTGCATCTTCTGGCGCTGGAATACCGTATTGTGCGTAGTTGCTCACCAATAAACCTTTCGTGAAATCAATGGCTTCTTGCTGATCCAATTTAATTTCGTTGGTTTTGAAAATGTTTCCTTGAATCAATTGCCATTTTAAACTTTTCGCGTACGCATCGTATTCTGCTTCGATTTGTTCGTCTGTGACTGGTTTTTCATTGGAAAGTTTGATCCATCTTTTCAAAAACGCATCCGGTAAGCTAACTTTGGTTTTTTCGATTAAATCTTTGTAGATGACATTGGTCAATAAACGATCTGAATCATTGGCAAACATGTTTTTCAAATCTTCTGCAATGCGACCTTTCAATTCCTCTTCCGTTTTCACGTTGTCCGGACCAAATAATTTATCGAACAATTCTTGGTTCAATTCAGCCATTTCCATGCGTTTGATCTCGTTGATCGTCATTTGGAATTTAGCTGAAATCGTTGCCAATGCCTCTTCTTGGATGCCTAACATGGCAGCGGTATCTTTTCCACCTCTGGATACTGTAGCTGGATCAACCACTACTTTATCACCTTGTTTTTTACCCACAATGGATTTCGCTACTTTTTGATCGCTGACGAATTCCATAGAGATGGTAGAAGAATGTAAAATACCTCCTTCCTTGATGCTTTCATCTTCATTTAATTCCACAAATTGCGCAAGGATCATGTCGGTAGCACCTACTTCGTCGGCAGAAATCAATTTACCGTAACGACGACGTAAATCTTCCACTTGCTTGTTCATTAGCGCATCGTCAATTTTCACTTTAACGTAATCGTATTTTGATTTTGCAGAAAGTGGAATTTCAATCGCTGGAGAGAATCCGATCACGTATTCTAATTCAAAATCAGCCGGTTGATCAAAACTTCCTACGATATCCGTTCCTTCTTTTGGAATTGGATTTCCTAAAATTTCTAATTTATTTTCAGCGATGTACTTGTAAAGGCCATCGTTCACAATTTTGTTTAATTCGTCAGCTAAAACTGCTTTTCCATGTTGTTTCTGAATCAAAGCCATGGGAACATGTCCTGGTCTGAACCCGGGAATTTTAGCTGTTTTACGATATTTTTCAAGGGTGTTTTTTACTTTAGATTGATAATCTTCTGTACTTACTTTCACCTTTAATACTGCGTTTAACGCATCCACATCCTCGCGAATAATATTCATATTTCTTGATTTATTTTAAACAAAAAAGGCCTCGTTTTCAGCAAACGAGACCATCTTTAGTGCGGATGGAGGGACTCGAACCCGCACACCTCTCGGCACTAGATCCTAAGTCTAGCGTGTCTACCAATTTCACCACATCCGCAAATTTTATGTCAACTCAAAAAGATGTCGTTTCATCTTTCATGATTTGGAGTGCAAAGATAATCGTTTTTTTTAAAATGCTATAAACGATCGCTATTTTTTTTTGAATTGGACTTTATTTTATGTTTTCAGGGCAAGGATTCAAAAATTGTGGATAAGTAATTGCGGGTGATTTGGAAAAAAAACATTTTTCATTTTACCTTTGTCTAAAATTAAATGACATGCGAAGTATCGATCCAAAATCTTTATCCATACCTGTTTTACATCAGTATTTACTTGGCGCTGTAGGTCCTAGACCCATCGCTTTTGCATCTACTATTGATGAGGATGGAAATGATAATTTGGCGCCGTTTAGTTTTTTTAATGTGTTCAGTGCAAATCCACCGATCTTGATTTTTTCCCCAGCGCGATCTGGAAGAACCAATGAAACGAAGGATACCTATAATAATGTGAAAAAGCATGCCGAAGTGGTGATCAATATTGTCAATTATCCAATGGTGCATCAAATGAGTTTAGCAAGTTCGCCTTATGCTCCAGGTGTTTCTGAATTCACAAAGGCAGGTTTTACCGCACTACCTTCTGAAAAAGTAAAGCCAAAACGAGTAGGGGAATCGCCGGTTCAATTTGAGTGTAAGGTGATTGAAGTGAAAGAGTTAGGCACAGAGGGAGGAGCAGGGAATTTAGTCATCTGTGAAGTGGTACAGATTCACATTCAAGAGGATTTATTTAATGCACAAGGACAAATCGATCAGAAAAAAATTGATTTGGTGGCGCGAATGGGAGGAAATTGGTATTGTAGAGCCGATGAGCATTCCATGTTTGAAATCGCCAAACCGATTACCACTTGTGGAATTGGTTACGATCAAATTCCAGCTGATATATTAAAGAGTGAAATCTTAAGTGCGAATGACCTTGGACAATTGGGTGGAATTGAAGAGCTGCCTGATGAAACGGAAGTTAACGAACATAAATTATTGGAATTAAGTGATTTATTCGTATCTTTAGAGAACGATTCGATCGCCTTAGAAAAGGAATTACACCTGAAAGCGAAGGCGCTTTTAAAAGAAAATAAATTGCAAGAGGCTTGGATGACACTCTTGGCTTTTAATAATGGATAAACAACAAACAAAATGAGTGAATTAACGGGTATTTTAAAAATGAAAGGGGAGGAAACGCAAGTTTCTGAGAAATTCAAAAAGAGAGAATTTGTCGTAACGGACGCTAACGATATGTACCCTCAACACATCGCATTCCAATTAACACAAGATAAATGTTCTTTGTTAGATATGATGAATGTGGGGGATCAAGTGAAGGTAACTTTTAACATCCGTGGACGTGAATGGACGAGTCCACAAGGAGAGGTGAAATACTTCAATACGTTAGAAGCTTGGCGTTTAGAAAAAGTTGGAAACGGAAACCCAATGGGTGGATCTATGAGCGAAATGGCGATGCCTACAGCAAGTAATCCAATTGAAAACGTAATCGCTTCGAATACGGCTGGTGCTGAAGACGAAGATGATCTTCCGTTCTAAGGAACATAAATAAGGTTAAAGAAAAAACGAAACGCTTTGTTTCGTTTTTTTTTGTGGATCTAAATCTTTATCGTAATATTGCGATATAATAATAAAACAAAGATGGGAGTTAGTAAAACCGATGCATTTTCGGCGCAACAAAATGAGATGGCACTTCTATTTAAAGCCTTGGCTCATCCTGCTCGAATTGCCATTGTGCAATACCTTTTAAAGCATCCGACGTGCATTTGCGGAGCTATTGTGGATGAACTGCCTTTGTCGCAAGCCACCGTTTCGCAGCATTTAAAGGAGTTGAAATTAGCAGGTTTGATTCAAGGTTCCATTGAAGGAAATGCCATTTGTTATTGTTTAAATCCGAGCACCTTGGAACGCGTTAAGGCCTACGTGTCCATATTGGTGAACGATTTAAGTGCTTCTCCATCCTGTTGTTAAATCTCCATAAAGTATGAAATTATCTGAATTCAAACAAGCGCTTACTCAACTCACTGCCTTGCAATTTGTGTTGCCGGACGGTCAATTTGTTCCTGCCCATTTTCACCTTACCGAGTTGGCAGTAAATCATAAAAACTTCATCGATTGTGGTGGGGTTTTGCGTCAAGAACGTAACATCACCTTTCAATTGTGGGAGGCGAATGATTTTGAACATCGCTTAGCTCCGTCAAAGGTACTTTCGATCATTGATTTAGCCGAAAAACAAATTGGTTTGGGAGATTTTGAAGTGGAGGTGGAATATCAACAAACAACCATCGGTACTTTTCAATTGGCATTTGATGCGCCTCATTTTCTGTTAATGCCTAAGTTTACGAACTGTTTGGCAAAGGATCATTGTGGAATTCCTCCTGAAAAAATTAAAAAACCGTTGGCAAGTTTGAATACGACTTGTACACCTGGCGGTGGATGTTGTTAATGTTCAATCAAGATGAATATGTTTCCCATCATACAACAGCAATGCGAGCAATTAGCTTCTAAATTTCACGAAATTCCGGAAGAACGCAAAGTGATCTTAAGGGAATTGATCCGTGTTTTGCGAGAAAGTCAAGCTCAACAAAAAGGAATGCAAATCATGTACATTTGCACGCATAACTCCAGAAGAAGTCATTTTGGACAAATTTGGGCAGCAGTAGCCGCAGCTTATTATGGAATAAATGGGGTTGAGACGTTTTCTGCGGGAACAGAAGTGACGGCTTTGCATGTCAACGCAATTCAAGCCCTTCAAAACTTGGGGTTTCATATTGAACAAGTTACCGATGAGGTGAATCCAAAGTATGCGGTGGCTTATCAAGAGGGTTCCGCGCTTACGTGTTTTTCCAAAAAAATCAATGATCCTTCAAATCCTACAAATGGTTTTATTGCAGTGATGACTTGTACGGATGCGGATGAAAATTGTCCGATGGTGAACGGTGCAACAGCTCGAATTGCTTTACCTTATGATGACCCAAAACTTTACGATGATTCTCCTTTAGAATTGTTGAAGTATAAAGAGCGTTCTTTACAGATTGGTCTGGAATGTCTGTATGTTTTCTCTAAATTAAATGCTTAAAAAATGGATGTAAAATCAACAGCTCAGGCGCCAAAAAGATTAGGTTTTTTAGATCGCTACCTCACGTTATGGATTTTCTTAGCCATGCTGATTGGGGTGGGAATCGGTTACAGTGTGCCCAATGTGGACGAATATTTGAATCGATTTTCAGTGGGAACAACCAATATTCCGCTAGCTATTGGCTTGATTTTAATGATGTATCCGCCCTTAACGAAGGTGCAATTTTCCAAAGTTCCTAAGGTGTTGAATCAACCTAAATTACTTATCGCCTCCTTTTTCATTACATGGGTTGTGGGTCCATTTTTGATGTTTGTGTTGGCGACCACCTTTTTAAAAGATCATCCAGAGTACATGACTGGATTAATTATTATAGGTTTAGCGCCCTGTATTGCCATGGTCATTGTCTGGAATGAGCTAGCTGATGGCAATCGCGAATTGGTGGCAGGTCTGGTAGGGATTAATAGTTTACTTCAGGTGCTTTTCTTCAGTTTGTATGCTTACTTCTATTTAGAAATCATGCTTCCTTTATTTGGATTTAAAGGGTTGAACTTGAATCTCACCATTTTAGAGGTGGCAAAAACGGTGATGATTTATTTAGGGATTCCCTTCATACTTGCCGTAAGTAGTCGCTTTATTTTAATCCGAACGAAGGGTGAAGAGTGGTTTACCCATCGATTTCTTCCTTTGGTATCGCCCATCACCTTGATTTTTTTATTGTTGACAATTATCGTGATGTTCAGTTTGAAAGGTGCGTTAATCGTTCAAATTCCGCTGGATGTTGTTCAGGTTGCCATTCCGCTAGTCCTCTTTTTCGCATGTATGTTTCTATTGATGTTCACCGTAGGAAAATGGTTGGGGGCCTCTTATGCTGAAAATGTATCCTACAGTTTTACGGCATCTGGAAATAATTTTGAATTAGCCATTGCGGTTTCCATCGGTGTATTTGGAATTCATTCAGGCCAAGCTTTTGCGGGGGTGATTGGTCCATTGGTTGAGGTTCCTGCTTTAATTTTAATGGTAAAACTTGCTTTTTGGTTCAGGAAACATTGGTACCGCAAGGATTGTTAAAAATGTAACGGATTTAGTTTTTTTTTATCCAAGTTAAAGCCTTAAATTTGTGTAGAACAAAATTATTTTACACAACAAATCCTTTTTGGGTTTGCCACGCTTACGTATGAAACTACTTTTTTTCTTGTATTTTGGAGGCTTATTGTCTTTGGGTATGTATGCTCAAATCAATGGACATTTAGTTACTGGATACGGCGCTGAGGATAATAAAGCCAAGGATCATGTTTTTTCTGCTTCGAATGCGCATTACGTAGTAGGAAATTTTAAAGGTGAGTTTATTTTAGGGTTCAATTATGTCAACAACAGTAGGACATCTGCTTTTTTGATCCGTGAAGACGCTTCGGGGAATTGTCCTTGGTTGAAAACATGCTCTGCCTCGGGCTATCTTTCTCTGAATGCAGTAGCTGTGCAGGCAAATTATTTGGTCATTGCAGGTTCTTTTTCTGATAGTTTATTCATAGGAAACGATACCTTAAAAGCGAGTGGCGTAAAAAATGCTTTCATCGCTTTATATGATACCTTAGGGAATTACATCAAGTCCTTTGCGCCTGAGGCTTATTCTTCTGATATCAACGATATTGAATTTCTTTCCAATGGCCAATTGTTGATGACCGGATTGTATTTTAATCACTTGGTTTTAGGGGTTAATACCCATGCTTCCCCTTTAGGTTCTTCGATGTTTTTATTGCATTTTGATGTGAACAATTGGTCGCCGAATTGGTCGCAAGTAAGCACGGGTTCAGCTACTTATGGACAAAGTCTATCGTATGCTTCTGTAGGTTGTATATATGTTTGTGGCAGTTATGGACCTCAAACTCAATTTTCTGGTTTAATCATGCCTCCCGTTTCTGGTGATCATAATTTGTTTGTGGCGAAATATTTGGAAAATGGGCAATTGGTTTGGGTTCAATCGGTAAGCAGTTCAACGCAAGTGCACGGACTTGCTATTCGTACTGATGTTGAAGGGTCTGTCTATTTTTCTGGTGAATATGAGATGGATGCCACGTTTCCCAATCAACAGACTTTATCAAATCTTGGTTTAATGGATGCTTTCATCGCGAAGTTGGATTCTTCTGGACAAGTTCAATGGATTAAACGAGTGGCTTCTGACCTCACGGATAAAGGTGTTTCCATCGAAATGGATGCGCTTGGTCATCCTTTATTCTTGGTAAATGGAGGGAACTTACATTTGGATGGAGTTATACATTCTTCCAATGGGTTTCAAGAGCCATTTGTGGTGAAACTGGATCGTTTGAATGGGGGTGAAATATGGCATCATCGTTTGACGGCTTTAACAAATTCAGGAATTGTTTTAAGTACCTCCATGGCGATGAAAGATCGAAAAATTTGCATTGCAGGATCGAATCGAACAGGAATACTTTTTCAAGGCGATACGATTGATTCCCCCAATTTAGATGATGTTTTTTGGTACACGTTTTTAGATACATCGACATTTTCGCAAACTGCTGGATTAGAAGAAATTACACTCAAACAAGAGACGTTGATCTACCCCAATCCATTTACAACCTCTTTTTGCATTCAAACGAAGCAACCCTTTTCTGATATAAGCGTTTATGACTTGAATGGAAAGCTATTGTATTCCACCAGAAATCTAAACACCTCCTTTTTCCAACTAAATGATATACATGTTTTACCGGGTACTTATTTGGTACAGGTGAGTTATGTGGAACATAAAACTGAATATAAAACACTCATAAAACGATGAAAAAACTAATAGTTTGGTCCCTTTCTATGTTTCTTGTAGCGATCCATACATCGCTAAACGCATGTGATGGAATGACAAATACATCCACCGTTTCGAATCAATATTTGGGAAACAATCAATATTTACTTACGGTGCAATATTGCGAAGCGGTATCCAACGGTGCTGGAACAGCAACCTATGGTATTATTTTTCAAATTACTGGGGCAACGATTACGGGTACCACTACACCAAGCTATACCTCTCCAAATTCTGGAGTAACCATTAACTACAATGCCATCAATTCTACTACCGTTCAATGGGGAGAATGGGATAATAATCCGGCGGTTACTCCGATCATGGTGGATGGAGATCCGGAAGAGTGTTTTACATTTACGATTCAAACTACAGGTTTAGCAACATCCATAAATATTGCAGGTTCGTCTGCCTCCTCGGATATAGGTTCTGGATTTACAACTTGGTTTGGTAGATATTGCTGTAAGTCGACTTTGCCTGTTCCACCGGTAACGTGTGGCTCCAATTGGACAGCTCCTTTAATTTGTCCTTCTAACTTGGCTCCAATTAACTTAAATTCAACCACCCCCTTAACTGGAGTCTTTTCTGGGCCTGGCGTGAATTCCTCGACAGGAATGTTTAATCCTTCGGGTTTAACCCTTCCAGTTTCAATAACCTTTACCGTTGGAGATGCTGGATTGAATTGTTCTACGACTCACCAAATTATCAATCCCTATTCCTTAACTCCTGTTCCTGATTTTTCAATTTGTCCTGGCCAAAGTGTCACCTTGACTACCTCGGCATCAGCTACCTTACCGTGTAGTTATACGCTCGAGATGACTGATTCTTATGGTGATGGTTGGCAAGGGGGGCATGTCAAAGTCTATATAAATGGAGTTTTGTATGGTGATTTTTCTTGCGCAGCATCCATAGATATCGTCTCTTTACCGGTTTCTACAGGCGATGTCATTACGATGAATTATACTGCAGGTTCTTTCAATAGTGAGGTTCGGTTTAAATTGAAAAACAGTTCTGGAACAGTGTTGTATAATTCTGGTTTAGGACCATCTGATGGTTGGCAGGGAAGTGGAATTACGGTGAATTGTGGAACAAGCACAAATTTCACTTATGCTTGGACGCCCACAACGGGTTTGTCAACCCCTAATGCAGCAAGTACGAGCGCTTCACCAGCTACCACCACCACTTATACCGTTACAGCTACGAATACCACCACTGGATGCGCCTTAACCGATCAATCTATCGTTAGCGTTACCGCAGCAATCACCCCTACTTTTTCTGGAGTTGGACCTTATTGTCAAAATCAAGCGGTTTCTGCCTTGCCGACCACTTCAAGCAATGGAATTAATGGAAGTTGGTCACCTACTATTTCAACGGCAACAGCTGGAACAACTACCTATACGTTTACACCCAATGCAGGACAATGTGCTTCAACTACCACCATGAATGTTGTGGTGAATCCATCGGTAACGCCTACCTTTAGTCCCTTATCAAGTGTCTGTGTCGGTGGTATAGCACCAAGCCTTCCAACTACTTCAACGAATGGAATTACAGGTACTTGGTCTGGAGTTCCTTCTACCGCAACGGCAGGAACATTCTCGTTTACATTTACACCCAATGCTGGTCAATGTGCAAGTACGACGACCCTTTCATTTACCGTGAGTAACGGTATAACGCCTACCTTTACCCCATTAACAAGCGTGTGTGTAGGTGCAACGGCTCCAACCTTGCCAACTACTTCTACGAATGGAATTACAGGATCTTGGTCTGGAGTACCTTCTACCGCAACGGCAGGAACATTCTCGTTTACATTTACACCCAATGCCGGTCAATGTGCAAGTACGACGACCCTTTCTTTTACCGTAAGTAACAGTATAACGCCTACCTTTAACCCAATAACAAGTGTGTGTGTAGGTGCAACGGCTCCAACCTTGCCAACTACCTCTACCAATGGAATTACAGGATCTTGGTCTGCTGTTCCTTCTACCGCCGCAGCCGGAACATTCTCGTTTACGTTCACGCCCAATGCTGGACAATGTGCCACGAATACAACCTTAAATTTTACCGTCAACCCAATACCCACGGTTAATGCTGGGATGGATCAAACTATATGTACAGGCCAATCTGTTACCTTGACAGTATTAGGAACTGCAGGATCTACCTTCACTTGGAATAATGGAGTAAGCAATGGTGTTCCATTTGCACCTGCTTCAACCCAAAGTTATATGGCAACAGCTACTTTAAATGGATGTTCCTCTACTGATCAAGTATTGGTAACCGTGAATTTAATGCCTACAGTCAATGCAGGAATCGATCAATCGGTATGTTCAGGTACATCAGTTACATTAACTGCAACAGGAACCGCTGGTTCCACGTTTACTTGGGATAATGGAGTGACCCAAGGAGTCGCTTTCACTCCGGCAACGACGACAACTTACACAGTAACGGCTAACTTAAATGGTTGTTCTGCCACTGATCAAGTAGTGTTAACCCTAGGAGGATCCATAACCGTGAATGCCGGAGTCGATCAAACCATTTGTGCTGGAACACCAGTAACCTTAACCGCTACAGGACCTGCAGGTGCAACCTATACTTGGGATAACGGAGTGTCTCAAGGGACTTCCTTTACGCCAGTTAGTACTCAAACATATACCGTAACAGGAGACTTTGGAGGATGCACTGGAAATGATCAAGTGATCGTAACAGTAGTGCCAAGCGTTTTGGTGAACGCAGGATTGGATCAGGCTGTTTGCCCAAACACTGCGGTGACTTTAACCGCGACCGGTACTGCTGGAGCTACCTTCTCGTGGGATAATGGCGTAACCCAAGGAACAACTTTTACACCATTAGCAACCACACTGTATACCGTGACTGCAACGGTAGGTTCTTGTACCGCTTCGGATCAAGTAGTGGTGACGATTAATCCAATTCCAACGGTGAGTGCCGGAACGGATCAAACGGTTTGCGCTGGTTCACCCGTGACCTTAACCGCAACAGGAACCGCTGGAGCTACATTCACTTGGAATAATGGAATTACGCAAGGTACAGCCTTTACCCCAGTAGCAACCACCACTTTTACGGCAACAGCGACTTTAAATGGATGCACCGCTACGGATCAAGTATTGGTAACCGTTAATCCGATTCCAAACGTTAATGCAGGTGTCGATCAAGCAGTTTGTGAGAACACACCGATTACCTTAACAGCAACTGGTGCCTCGACTTATACATGGTCTGGGGGCGTGGTGAATGGTACTTCATTTCAACCTCCTGTTGGCGTCACGATCTATATCGTAACGGGAACGGCAGCTGGTTGTACCGCTACGGATGCGGTTCAAGTTACCGTAAATCAAGCTCCAACGGTGGCGTTTACTGCCGATAAAATCATAATCTGCGAGGGTAATACAGTGGTGTTTACAAGTACATCTTCTGCTTCAACCAATTGTG